>Ga0209573_1000125_pt1 | contig 200012 bp, 165 predicted proteins | sample TNRBio252014_DNA_FD_185870 | JGI IMG/M metagenome (GOLD analysis project Ga0209573, IMG submission 185870) | Wastewater treatment Type I Accumulibacter community from EBPR Bioreactor in Madison, WI, USA - TNR Reactor_6/25/2014_ DNA (SPAdes)... | ecosystem: Engineered > Bioreactor > EBPR >...
CCTCCCCCACCACCACCAAGAAGCCGTCGCCGACCACCACGAAGAAGCCCTCCCCCACCACCACCAAGAAGCCGTCGCCCACCACCACCAAGCCGCCGTCCCCCACGACGACCAAGAAGCCCTCCCCCACCACCACCAAGCCGTCGCCGACGACGACGAAGAAGCCGTCGCCCACCACCACGATCGACATCTCCTTCTGAGCCGCCCCGGGCCGCCCCGCCCCGGGGCGGTCGCAGCGGGTCAGCCGTGGAGCTCGGCGCCCGCCCCCCGACGCAGCAGGCCGCGGTAGGCCTCGGTGGCCGGGCGCCCCCGGTGGCACACCGCCTCCACCTCGGAGCAGATCGGCAGGTCCAGGCCGTGCTCCCGAGCCAGCTCCATGACCACCGACGCGGCCTTGACGCCCTCGGCGACCATGTCCATCTCGGCGATGACCTCTTCGATGGTGCGCCCACGCCCGAGCTGCTCGCCCACGTGGCGGTTGCGGCTCTGCGGCGACACGCAGGTGGCGATGAGGTCGCCCATGCCGGCGAGCCCGGAGAACGTCGCCTCGGACCCACCGAGGGCCACGCCCAGGCGGCTGAGCTCGCCCAGGCCCCGCGTGATCACCGCGGCGCGGGTGTTGTCGCCGGCGCCGAGCCCGTCGGCCATGCCGGACGCGATGGCGATCACGTTCTTGAGCGCCCCCGCCACCTCGCAGCCGATCACGTCGGGGTTCGTGTAGACGCGGAACAGCTCGTTGGTGAACACGCCCTGGAGGTGCTCGGCGACGCGGGGGTCGGGGGTGGCCACCACCGAGGCGGCGGCATGGCCGGCCAGGATCTCCTTGGCGAGGTTCGGCCCGGTCAGCACCGCGAACGGGTGACCGGGCAGCACCCCGGCCGCGATCTCGCTCATCCGCAGCCGCGTGCCCTGCTCGAAGCCCTTCGTGAGGCTGACCACCGGCACCCAGGCCCGCAGGTGCCGGCCGACCTCCTCGAGGGTCTCGCGGTAGGCGTGGGACGGGACGCCCATCACGACGACGTCCGCGGTGCCCACCACCTCGGCCAGGTCCGACGACGCCCGCAGCGCCGGATGGAGGTCGTGGCCGGGCAGGTAGCGGGAGTTCGTGTGGTGGCGCTCGACCTCGGCCGCCGTCTCCGGACGCCGGGCCCACAGGGTCGTCGGCACGTTGTGGGCCGCCAGGTGGGCCACCGTCGTGCCCCAGGATCCGCCACCGACCACCCCCACCCGGATGCGCATCCGTCCTCCTCCCCTTGGGCCGTTCGGCCGTGCAGATGGTCCGTTCGGCCGTCCAGATGGGCCGTCGGCCCCATTGTGTCCGACCGGGTCGCTCCCCATGCTGGACCGGTGCGCTCGTGCTCCCGTTCCCGCTCCGCCGCGCGCTCCCACCCCGAGCGGGGCGCGGCGCTGGTGGAGTTCGCGATCGCGGTCCCCCTCCTGGTCCTCCTCATGACCGCGGTGATCGACTTCGGGGTCAACGTCGGCAATCGGGTGCAGGTCGCCCATGCCGCCCGCGAAGGAGCCCGGGCCGGGTCGGTGAACCGCGTCGGCGAGAACAGCTCCTGCACCCTGGACCCGGTCGGGACCCTGGCCACCGAGACCCGGCGGCTGATGTGCATGACCAAGGAACGAACCCGGATGGACCCCGACCAGGTCGCGGTCAAGGTCCTCTACATGGGCCGCAACGGGAAGCTCACCACCGACTTCTCGGAGGCCACCGTGGCCACCAACCCGTACTCCGTGGTGGTGTGCGTCGCGGCCGAGCAGTACTCGCTGACCGGCCTGCTCGGCGGCGTCTTCAACGGCCGGTTCCACCACTCCCGCGCCGTCACCAAGACCGGACGACCCGCCGACGGCGTGTTCGTGCCGCCCGGCGAGGAGCAGCCGCTGTCGGCCGGCGGCGAGACCGACGACTGGTCGTGGTGCACCGCGGACGACCCGGTGGGCACCGAATGACGGCCGCACGACGTCGGGACGAGCGCGGCGCGGTGCTCGTCGAGCTGGCACTGATCGTGCCGATCCTGATCGTGCTGATCATGGGCATCATCGACTTCGGCGTCATGTACAGCGAGCAGATCTCGTTCCGGGGCGGCGTGCGCGAGGCCAGCTGGAACGGCTCTCGGGCCATCCTCGGTTCGGCCGACGGATGCGACCTGACGTTCGCCGGGCCGGCCCCCGCCGCGGCGACCCAGCGGCTGATGTGCATGGCCAAGGACCGCGCCGAGCTGGCCGAGGCCGACCTCCGCGTGAAGGTCCGCCTCGTCGACCTGGCGAACCCCGCGGTCGCCGGCACCGGCGCCGTCGGCCAGGGCGTCATGGTGTGCGCCATGCGGCCGGCCCGCTCGACCACGCGGTTCTTCGGGCCGTTGCTCGACCACCGCGTGCAGCGCGCCCGCCTGACCAACGTGATCATCGCCGCCGATCCGGGAGCGCCCCTGGCCGACGGCGAGGAGCAGCCGCTGGCCGGCCAGAACTGGTCGTGGTGCGACCCGACGGTGGCCCCGCCCGACTGACGCACCCGTAGTCTGCGGCGGTGACGTCGCGACCCGGCCACCACCACGACGTGGCGATGGTGGTGCCCGTCCGATCCTTCGACGGCGCCAAGACCCGGCTGGCCCACCAGCTCGACCCCGAACGCCGGGCTGCACTGGCCCGATCGCTGGCCACCGGTGTCGTCGCCGGTGCCGGCGACCTGCCCGTGCTCGTCGTGACCGCCGACCCCGACGTCGCCGCCTGGGCCGTCGCGCTCGGCGCCGAGGTGGTGGTCGACCCGGGCACCGGGCTGGACGGAGCGGTCGACGCCGGTCGGGAGGCCGCCCGCCGCCGCGGCGTCCGTCGCATCGTGGTGGCCCACGCCGACCTCCCCGTTCCCGGGGACCTGCGGGCCGTCGGGGCGACCGAGGCCCCGGTGGTGCTGGTCCCCGACCGACGGCTCGACGGGACGAACGTGATCGCGCTCGATCTCGACGTCGACTTCCGCTTCCACTACGGGCCAGGGTCCTTCGCCCGCCACCGCGCCGAGGCCGCCCGGGCCGGGGTGGTGGCCGCGGTGCTCGAGGGCCACGACCTGGGGTGGGACGTCGACGAACCCGAGGACCTGGCCGGCCTGGCCCTCGACGAGCTGCCGTAGGGTCAGTGGTCGTGTCCGTCGACCTGCCCACCCCCGCCGTGGCGCTGGCCATCGCCGCGCACCCCGACGACGTGGAGTTCCACTGCGGCGCCACGCTGGCCCGCTGGTCGCGGCAGGGCACCGTCGTGCACCACCTCATCTGCACCGACGGGTCCAAGGGCACGTGGGACCCCGATGCCGACCTCGGCGCCCTGGTCGCCCGCCGCCAGGCCGAGCAACGGGCCGCCGCCGCCGCGCTCGGCGCCACCGGTGAAGTGGTGTTCCTCGGCGCCGTCGACGGCGAGCTCACCGCGGACCGGGCGACCCTGGAACGCGTGGTGCTCGAGATCCGACGGCTCCGGCCCGAGGTCGTCCTGGCCCACGACCCGTGGAAGCGGTACCGGCTCCACCCCGACCATCGCACGGCCGGCCAGCTGTCCCTGGACGCGGTCGTCGCCGCCCGAGACCCCCACTTCTTCCGCCACCAGCCCCACCCGCACCACCGGCCCCGCGCCGTCCTGCTCTTCGAGGCCCAGGACCCCGACCACCTCGAGGTGGCCACCGAGGCCGACCTGGCCGCCCGGGTCGCCGCGCTGGAGGCCCACGAGTCCCAGATCGAGACCACCCACCTCTACGGCCTCGACGGCGGCGACGACCCGTTGACCGCGTTCCGGGAGGACCAGCGAGCGACGCTGGCCGCGGCGGCGGCACCCTTCGGCGCCGAGCTCGGCGAGGCCTTCCACCTCATCGACGACCTCTGAGGACCGGGCGGCCGAGGCGGCCGAGGCGGCGGAGGATCAGGAGGCGCGGCGCGGCCGACCCGGCCCCGGTGCCCCGGCGAAGGCCTGGGCGATGGCCACCCACGCTTCGGCGCCCACGCCCCGGACCTCGAGCGAGAGGTCGTCGCGGTGGCGGCGCTGGGTGACCAGCAGGCAGAAGTCGAGGGCCGGCCCCGACACCCGGTCGTCGGCGTCGCCCGGACCCCAGGTCCACGTCTCGCCGTCGGGGGCCGTCAGCACCACGTCGAGCGGACCCTCGGGGAGCTCGAGGCCGCGGTTGGCGAAGGCGAACGGGCGGGCGCCGATGCCGAGGTGGGCGACGTGGCGCAGCCGGGCCGAGGCCACCGGCTCGAACCCCAGCGCGTCCCGCACGTCGACGCCGTGGGCCCAGGTCTCCATGAGGCGGGCCGTGGCGTGGGACATCGCCGACATCGGTGGCCCGTACCACGGGACCCGCTGGCGGGCGTCGAGGCCTCCGAGGACCTCGAGGAGCCGGGCACGGGCCTCCTGCCACCACGCCCGCACCGCAGGGGGCGCCATGGCGCGACCCTGCGCGGTGTAGCCGGCGATCGGGTCGTCGCCCTCGGTGAGGCGTCGCTCCAGGTCGGCCAGGAACGCCTCGGGCTCGACCGCCGCGGTCACCGCGGCCTCGTCGAAGCCGGCCAGGTGGCTGAGCTGGTCCCGGATCGTCCACCCCTCGGCGGGCGTCGGGGCGTCGAGCGCCGCCGCGTCGAGCGGGGCGACCACGTCGGTGAGCGCGGCGGACTCGTCGACCAGGTCGGCCCGCAGCCGGGACCAGGCGTCGTCCATCAGCGGGGCGCCGTGGTGGTCGAACGGCTCCGGGCCGTGGTGGTGCTGCGGGGCGTCTCGAAGGTGGGGTTCGGTGCCGCGGTGGGCGGCGGCTCGGGCGACGAGGTGGGCGACGGCTGGGCCGGGTCGGCCACCGCGACGGTGGTGGTGGTCGGGTCCTCGACCGCCGGCAGCGGACGGTTCCCGGCCACGTTCGCCGTCGGCGAGAAGTCCTTCGGGTCGGTGCGGGCCAGCACCGCCCGCTCGACGCGGTCCATCAGGTCGCGGGGCGGGTTGGGCGGCCCGGCGTACTGGATGGCCACGATCACGTCGCCCACCTGGAAGTAGGTGAGGATGCGGGTCGTGCCGCCCTTGACCGGCACCAGCGTGCGGGTCACGTAGTCGGTCATGGGCGGGTTGCGCCGGTCGTCGCGGATCTCGGTCTCGACCCGGCGCCCGCCCTCGTCCGCGAAGAAGCGCTGGTTCCGGCACCCCGACAGCACCCGGGCCACCTCGTTGACGTAGGCGCCGGCGTCGCTCTGTCGACGGACCCGCACCACCTCCGAGAGGAGGAACCGCCCGTTCTGGGAGTCGACGTAGGCCCGCTTGAGCGGCTCGCCCAGCTGCCCCTCGACCGAGGCCGACTGACCGCAGTACTCCGCACCGACGAGCTGCACGGCGGAGGAGACCGACGGATCGGCCAGGCTCCAGTCGTCGGGCAGGTCCTCGGTGGCCACCAGGGCGTCGGAGGGGTCGAACTCGCCCACCAGCGCGAACTGGTCGATCGACTTCGGGCCGGGCCCGCCCAGGTCGAGCTGGCGCAGCGGGTAGCCCACCGCGAAGCCGGCCGCCACGCCGGCGCCCACCACCAGGAGCACCAGGAGCACGACCCGGCCCGCCACCGAGGCGGACAGGCGCGCCACCGAGGCGAGGGCCGAGCGCGACGGGGACATGGCGGTCACGGTAGTCGCCACCCTCGGCCCGCCCCGGGACAGCGGCCGCCCGCCCGCTCAGCCGAAGCGCTGCTGCCAGGCGGCCAGGTCGTCGGGCTCGAGCTTGCGGAAGAGCAGGCCCGGAGCGACGAAGGGGGTGCCCCCCGCCAACTCGGCGACCGAGGCGGCCAGCGCACCGGCGTCGAGGCCGACCAGGGCGGGGGCCTCGGGCAGCGTGGCCGCCAGCGAGGCGGCGGTGGTGGGCAGGATCGCCGCGCCGAGGTGCCCGTACAGGCGCACGAGGCCCAGGGCGTGGCGCAGCGTGACGGCGGCGAGGTCCCGGTCGACCTTCACGGCCCGCCAGGGTTCGCGCTCCTCCAGGTAGACGTTGCCCTCGGCCCACAGCGCCCGCAGGGCGTGGGCCGCCTTGCGCAGCTCCAGGGCGTCGAGGGCGTCGCGGTACTCGGCGATGCGTTCCTCGACCCGCCGGAGCAGCGCCGCCTCCACCTCGTCGGCCACGCCGCCCTCGGGCACCCGGCCCGCGAAGTGGCGCTCCACCTGCACGGCGCAGCGGTTCACGAAGTTGCCGAGCGCCCCCACCAGCTCCTTGTTGGTGGACTCGGCGAACAGGTCCCAGGTGAACGACGTGTCGGAGGACTCGGGCGCGTTGGACACGAGGTACCAGCGCCACACGTCGGCGGGGGCCACGTCGAGGGCGTCGTCCATGAAGACGCCGCGCCCCTCGGATGTGGAGAACTTCCCGCCCTGGTAGTTGAGGTAGTTGAAGCCCTTCAGCGTGTCGACGAGCTTCCACGGCTCGCCCGAGCCGAGGAGCGTCGCCGGGAACGACAGCGTGTGGAACGGCACGTTGTCCTTGCCCATGAACTGCGTGTAGGTCACGTCGTCCGCGCCCTCGTCGGTCCGCCACCACGTTCGCCAGCTGGACCGCGACGGATCGGCGTCGGACCACTCCTTGGTGGCGGCGATGTAGCCGATGGGGGCGTCGAACCAGACGTAGAAGACCTTGCCCTCGAAGCCGGGGAACGTGTCGGTGGGCACGGGGATCCCCCACGAGAGGTCGCGGGTGATGCCCCGGTCCTCGAGGCCCTCGTCGAGCCACTTGTAGGCGATCGAGGAGGTGACCACCGGCCAGTGCTCCTGGGTGTCGACCCACGCCCGGATGCGATCGGCCAGCTTCGACTGGAGCAGGAAGAGGTGCCGGGTCTCGCGCACCTCGAGGTCGGCCGACCCCGAGATGGACGACCGGGGGTCGATGAGGTCGGTCGGGTCGAGCTGCTTGGTGCACTGGTCGCACTGGTCGCCGCGGGCCCGCTCGAACCCGCAGTTCGGACAGGTGCCCACCACGTAGCGGTCGGGCAGGAACCGGCCGTCGGCGGGGCTGTACACCTGGCGGGTCACCCGCTCCTCGATCAGCCCGTTGGCGGCGAGGGCGCGGGCCAGGTGCTGGGTGATCTCGTGGTTCTGCGGACGCGACGTCCGCCCGAACCAGTCCCACGACAGCCCCCAGCGCTCGCCCAGCTCCCGCTGCACCTCGTGCTGGGCGTCGCAGTACTCGGCCACGGGCTGGCCGGCCTCGGCCGCCGCGATCTCGGCCGGCGTCCCGTGCTCGTCGGTGGCGCAGACGAAGAGGACCTCGTCGCCGGCGAGCCGGCGGTGACGGGCGTACACGTCGGCGGGCAGCATCGATCCGACGAGGTTCCCCAGGTGCTTCACCCCGTTGATGTAGGGCAGGGCGCTGGTGATGAGGTGACGGGTCATCGGTGGGGTCCCGGGGTCGACGGCGGATGGATCGTACCGGCGTCGGGATCGAGCCCCGCACGTATCCGGGCGGCCACCGCGTCGGCCTCGGCCGCGTCGGCGTAGCGGGTGCGGGGCCAGAAGAAGCCGCGCAGCCCGTCCTTGCGGTGGCGGGGCACCACGTGGACGTGGAGGTGGGCGACGCTCTGGGAGATCCGGTTGTTCATCGCCACGAAGCTGCCGTGGGCGCCGAAGGGCGGCGCCTCCACCGCCCGGGCGACCGAGCGGGCCAGCCCCATGACCTCGCCGAGGAGCTCGACGGGCAGGTCACCGAGGGTGACGTGGTGCGCCCGGGGCACGACGAGGGTGTGGCCGGCGAAGACCGGCGCCCGGTCCAGGAACGCCACGGCGTGGTCGGTGGCGGCCACCACGTGGGCCGGGGCCTCGCCCGCCGCGACCCGACAGAAGGCGCAGTCAGCGGGGCCGGCCATCGCAGCACCTCCGGGCCTGTCGGCGGGCGCTCCTACGATGCGAGGTGTGCGCGACGACGTGCCCATCTACGGACTCGACATCGAGTCCGACACCGCGGTCGACGGCCTCGACCCGTCGCGCTCCTCCATCGTGGCCGTGGCGGTGGCCGGCGACGGATGGACCACCGTGCTGCACGCCGCCGACGGCGGCGAGGCCGTCCTGCTGGAGCGGCTCGAGGCAGTGCTGGCCGAGCTGGCACCGGGTGTGGTGGTCACCTGGAACGGCAGCCGCTTCGACCTGCCGTTCCTGTCCGACCGGGCCGAGGCCACCGGGGTGCGCTGGTCGCTGCGACTCGAGCCGGACCTGCGCCGGGTCGATCGCGATCCGCTGCCGGGCCATGCCGGAGGCTACGTCGGCGCCTGGGGCGCCCACCGCCACCTCGACGGCTACCAGCTCTACCGCGCCGACCTCGGCCGGGCGCTGCCCATCTCCTGCGGGCTCAAGTCGCTGGCCCGCTTCGTCGGCCTCACCCCCGTCGAGGTCGACCGTGCGGCCATCCACCTGCTCGACCGACCGCAGCTCGACGCCTACGTGGGCTCCGATGCCGAGCTGGCCCGGCACCTGGTGCTGCGACGGCTGCCGCACGCGCTCCGCCACGTCGACCCGCCGCTCGGCGACCCGGCGCGGCTGACGACGGTCACCGCCTGATCATCTCGAGGAGCACCGAGCCCGACACCGTGTTGGCCCCCCGCGCCGCGGCACCGTCGATGACGCGACGGTCGTCGGAGACCACCAGCACCGACACCGCCGGGTCGAGCGCGTCGACCGCGTCGAGGATCTCGTCGTCGGCCTCGCGGTCGACGGGGGTGAAGCGCACGCGTACCGCCGAGGCGGCCCGACGAGCCGGGCGACCGCCTTCGCCCGATCCGTCGAAGACCAGGGTGAAGGTGGCGGGGTACCGGGACGCCAGGCGGGCGACGCCCTGCTCGAGGCGACGCCGCTGCTCGGCCAGGTCGAGATCGGGCCAGGCCCGCAGCGTCACGTTGTAGCCGTCGACCAGCACCTCGAGCCCGTCCGAACCGAGCAGCACCTCGGTGGCGGCGACCGTGCCCTCGACGAGCCCGCGGCCCACGACCAGGGGCCGACGGCGGGGGCGCGGCGCGGCCGCGGGCGGGTCGTCGGGACCGCCCGCCGCCTCGGCGGCGGGACCCAGCAGGTCCCGCAGCGCGCCGGCGGCGTCGTCCAGAGCGCGCGCCCGTTCGGCCAGCTCCGCCAACCGATCGGCCACCTCCACCGGGTCCACCTCGGCCCAGGGGTTCCCGGGCGCGCCGCCGGGTGCTCCGGCTCCCGAGGCCTCGTCGAGGCGTCGGCGCAGCTCGCGGACCTCGGCGGTGCGGGCGGCCAGGCGGGATTCGACGGCCTTGAGGTCCCGCACCGCGGCCTGGCGCTCCGCTCGGGCCCGTTCGGCCGCCGCCTCCGCCGCGGCGAGACCGGCCACCGAGCCCTCGTGATCGGCCAGCGCCGCCTCCAGGCGGCGACCGAGCCCCTCCAGCTCGCGCTCGAGGTCGACGCGACGCTCCCGCTCGGCGTCGAGCTCGCGGCGGAGCCGAAGGGCCTCGGCGGCCGCGGTCTCGGCGTGACGGCTGGCCGCGGTGGCGACCCGCTCGTCGAGGGCCGCCTCCAGCTCGGCGTCCCAGCCAGCGGGTCGGACCAGGTACAGCCAGGCGGAACGGCCCAGCTCGGCCTCGTCCGCGTCGGCGGCGACCACCGCCCGGAACGCGTCGTCGTCCAGCGCGGCCAGCACGGCGCGGGCGGCGGGGCCGGTGGGCCGACGGAAGCGCAGGAGCGGGCGGAGCGCGGGTGGCACGTCGGGCCCGGCCGGGTCGGCCGCCAGCTCGCGGGCGACGCCGAGCGCCCGCGCCAGGGCAGGGGCGACGAGCTCCTCGAGGTGGTGGCGGTCGGCGGGGCGACCGGCCGACGGGTCAGCTCCGGACGTCACCGGCGGCCGGCTCCCCCGCCCCCTCGGCGGGCACCGGCTCGGTCACGACGTTGGCGCCGCTGCCGCACCACCGACAGCTGACCGACTCGACCTCGTGGGCCAGGACCTCGGCGTCCTCGACCACCAGCTCGCCACCCACCGTGTAGTGGTGGAAGGACCGGGTGCGGCGCAGCTCGGTCACGTCGAAGCGGGTGAGGTTCCCGCACGCGGTGCAGCGGTACCGGGTGGCGGTCGGCTCGGTCACGACGGTCAGACTACCGGGGGCGCCGGAGTACCGGATCCTTGCCCCGACGAACGCGCGTTCGGTAGAACACACGTTCGTGGTGAGGGGCCAGCGCAGCTTCGACGACCTCGGCACCCCGCTGTCCGACGTCACGTTCTGCGTCCTCGACCTCGAGACCACCGGCGGCGACCCCGCCACCTGCGCCATCACCGAGATCGGCGCGGTCGCCGTGCGCGGCGGCGAGCGCCTGGGCACGTTCCGGACGTTCGTGAACCCGGGGCGGGCCATCCCGCCCACCATCACCGTGCTCACCGGCATCACCGAGTCGATGGTCGCCCGTGCCCCCCGCATCGAGGAGGTGCTCGCTTCGCTGCTGGCGTTCGTGGGCGACGCCGTGATCGTCGGCCACAACGTTCGCTTCGACCTGGCCTTCCTCCAGGCCGCGCTCGACCGCGGCGGCCGCGATCGGCTCGACAACCCCACCGTCGACACCGTCGCCCTGGCCCGGCGGCTGCTCCGCGACGAGGTGCCCGACTGCAAGCTGGGCACCCTGGCCAGCCGGTTCCGGTTCCCGAACCAGCCTTCGCACCGGGCACTCGACGACGCGCTGGCCACCGCCGACCTGCTGCACCTGCTGCTCGATCGCGCCGGCTCCCTCGGGGTCACCGGGCTCGACGACCTCCGGTCCCTGCCCACCATGGCCGGCCACGCCCAGGCCGCCAAGCTCCGGCTCACCGAGCGGCTCCCCCGCTCCCCCGGCGTCTACCTGTTCCGCGCCGCCGACGGCCGGGTGCTCTACGTGGGGAAGGCCACCAACCTCCGGGCCCGGGTGCGGTCCTACTTCTCCACCGAGGAGCGCCGGAAGGTCGGAGCCATGCTGGCCGAGACCGAGCGCATCGACCACAAGCGCACCGCCACGGTCCTCGAGGCCGCCGTGCTCGAGATGCGCCTGATCCACCACCTCGAGCCCCGCTACAACGTCGAGGGTCGACGCTGGCACCGATCGGTGTGGGTGAAGCTCACCGCCGAGCGCTTCCCCCGCCTGACCGTCGTGCGCCAGCCGAAGGACGACGGCGCCACCTACCTCGGTCCGCTCACGTCGCGCCGCTCGGCCGATCTGGTGGTCGAGGCCGTCCACACCGTCGTGCCGCTGCGGCGCTGCACCACCCGGGCCGGCCGGCACGGCCCCTGCGTGCCCGCCCAGCTGGGGGTGTCGCTGTGCACCTGCACCGGTGAGGTCACCGCCGAGCGCTACGCCCCGGTGGCCGAGCTGGCCCGAACCGGGCTGACCCTCCGACCCGAGCTGCTGGTCGGCCCGCTGACCGAGCGGATGGGCCGCCTCGCCGCCGAGGAGCGCTACGAGGAGGCCGCCGCCACCCGCGACCGCATCCTGGCCCTGACCGCCGCGCTGCGGCGCCAACGCCAGCTCGACCGGGTCCGCAGTGCCGCGGTGCTGGTCGTGGCCGACCGGGTGGGGAACCGCTACGAGTTCCGGCGGGGCCGTCTGACCCGGTTCTGGGATGCCCCTGCGGCCGGGGAGGCCACGATCGCCCTCGACGGCATCGACCCCGGCCGGGAGGTCGAGGCCGTGCCCGACGACCCCGGTCCCCCCTCCGCCGGACCGCTGCGCTCCGACCTCAGCGACGAGCTGCTCATCTGCGCCCGATGGCTCGACCGCCACGCCGCCCAGCTGCGCGTCGACCGGGTGGTCGGCGCCTTCGCCGAACCCACCGGGGCGCTGCCCCGCCTGGAGGCCGGCGGTCGCGGGCCGGTCAGTCCCCGCCGTTGAGGGGCGCCTCGCCGCCGAGGATCCCCTCCATCTGCTCGAACATCGAGTCGGCGAAGGCGGACTCGTCGAAGTCGACGGCATCGGTCGGCACCTCGATGGTCACCGGGTCGCCCAGGTCGAAGAACTCCATGCGGAGCTTCATCGACGGGGCATCGCTCCCGGCCAGCTCCACGGCCATCCGCCGCACGAACCCGTCGCCGTCCACCCAGACGTCCATCGGGACCTCGTCGAGGACTCGCAGGTCGGCGCCGGCGTCGGACATCAGCGGGTTGGACATCACCTGGTCCGGGTCGAGCAGCACGCGGTAGCGGGTGGTCCCCACCCCGCGGACGTCCTCGGCACCCACCTCGGCCACCTCGCCGTAGGCCCCCGACAGCAGGTCGGCCACCCCGTCGTCGCCCAGCGGCGACGCCATCGACTGGGCCGCCACCTCCTCGACGGGCATGCGGACCCACACTTCGGGGTCCTGGCCGCCGAACATCGAGAACATGCCGCCGCGGACGTAGCCCACGTCGCCGTCGGTGATCATCTCCATGTCGAGCATCGAGGCCATCTCACCGAGGCCCTCGGGCAGCTCCTCGAGGCCCGCCATGTCGGTGCGCATCGACATCTGCGACTGCGTGCCCGAGTAGACGCCCGACATGGTCATGGTCATCGAGCCGGCGAGCACCTCGCTGCTGCCGCCGACCGACATCACCATCTCGAAGCCGCCCGAGGTCTCCGACGACGTTCGGGCCGCGGCCAGCCGGAGCGACTCGACCGACACCCCCGCCGCCGGCCGCAGCTCACCCTGGGCCTCGGCTCCCTTGACGGTGATCATCCCGCTGGACCCACCGCACCCGGCGAGGCCCAGCGCCGCCACCACGGCGACGGGCAGGAATCGGAGGGGACGGGAGCAGGTTCGATCGGCCACGGCGTCAGGGTACCGACGGCCCGCCGAAGGCGGTCGTCGCCTACGGGCGACGCTCAACCGTGGCTGGCGGCGGCCAGTTGCTCCAGCACGGCGGCGGCCCGGCCGTCGTCGATCGACGCGGCGGCCGCCTCGACGCCCTCGGCCAGGTCGACCACGTGGCCGCCGACCACGAGCCCGGCCGCCGCGTTGAGCACGACGATGTCGCGGTGTGCTCCCCGCTCGCCCGCCAGCACCCGGCGGGCCACCTCGGCGTTCTCGGCCGGGTCGCCCACCGCGATGTCGTCGACCTGGCGCCGCTCCAGCCCGACGGCGGCCGGATCCAGCTCGAAGCGGCGGGTGGTCCCCTCGACCACCTCGATGACCGTGGACACGTCGGTGGTGGTCAGCTCGTCCAGTCCGTCGTGGCCGTGCACCACCCAGGCCCGCTCCATGCCCCGCTGGCGGAGGACCTCGGCGATCACGTCGACCCGGGTGGGATCGGCCACGCCCAGCACCTGGCGCCGCACGGCACCGGGGTGCGACAGCGGGCCCAGGATGTTGAACACGGTGGGGATGCCCACCTCGGCCCGCACGCCGGCCACGTGGCGCATGGCCGGATGGAACATGCGCGCGAAGCAGAAGCCGACGCCGGCCGCCTCGAGGCAGCGCTCGACCGCGGGGCCGTCGAGGTCGACGGCGACGCCGAGCGCCTCGAGGAGGTCGGTGGAGCCCGAGGTGGACGAGGCCTTGCGATTGCCGTGCTTGCAGACCGTGGCCCCGGCGCCTGCTGCGACGATGCAGGCGACCGTCGACACGTTGAAGGCCCGGTGGCGCAGGGTGGGCGAGCCGCCCGTGCCCACGATGTCGACGGTGCCATCGGGGAGGTGGAGCGGCGCTGCCGCCTCGAGCATGGCCTCGACGAGCCCGACGATCTCCTCGGCCGTCTCGCCCTTGATGCGCAACCCCACGATGAACGCCGCGATCTGGGCGTCGGAGGCCTCACCGGCCAGGACCCGGCCCAACGCGGCGGCGGCCTCGTCGGTGGTCAGATCGGCACGGGCGGCGATGCGGCCGAGGACGACCGGCCACCCGACGAACGGCGCCTCAGGAGGCAAGCTCGCTGACCTGCTGGCGCAGCCGGCGGCGCCGCCGGACGATCCGCAGGCGCTCACGCTCGGTGGCGCCCCCCCAGACCCCGTTCTTCTCCCGGTGCTCGATGGCGTGCTCGAGGCAGTCCTCGGCGACGGGGCACTGCGCGCAGACGGCCTTGGCCTCGTCGGCGTCCTCGTCGGTCGGGGGATAGAAGATGGCCGGGTCAAGGCCCTTGCAGGCGGCCTGACCGACCCAGTCGCGGTTCATCGGGGGGCGATCCTCGCGGGCCGTCGTCGGCCCTGTCCAATCTGTTCCGGAACGGCTCCGGAGACGAGCGGGCGGACGCCCGCGACGGGTCTCAACCGCGGAGATCGGCCAGCAATTCCGCCACGTTGTCCCCGCTCAACGGGGTCTCGTGGGGGTACGCCGGGTGGTCCACCACCAGGGTCGCGCCGCCCGCCGCGAAGCCCTCCACCTGCTCGGGTGCGAGGTCCCAGTGCACGTAGTGCACCGAGGCGGTGATGTCGTCACGGGTGAGCTGGGACTCGTGCGCGGGGTCGACCGCACAGCGCACCTCGGTCCCGTCGGCCAGCCGCAGCACGCAGCGGGTCTCGATGCCCACCAGCTTCGGCAGCCACTCGCGCAGCAGCTCGTCGGAGGTCAGCTCGATGAAGAGCGTGGCCGACACCTGGCCGGGCTCGGGGATGAGCGGGTTGTAGGCCCGCAGCTCGGCCTCGATGGCCTCGTCGGTGATCAGCTTCTCGACCCGGGCCATCTCCTGGATCTGGAAGCGGATCGTGTCGCGGTTCTCGAACACGAAGGTGAGGTGGGGTCCCACGCCGACGCGCCGGCGCTTCTTCAGCGCGATCACGTGCGTGCGGAAGTCCTCGCGCTCACGCTCGTAGGCGCGGAGGTCGCTGATGTCGGACAGCGAGAGCTTGCGGGTGGTGGCGGTGGACATGGGTCACTCCTTCGGGATGCCGTAGGCGCGGGCCACCAGCGACAGCGGGTGCTGCGGCTGGGCGCCCGTCTCGAGCACGATCCCCCCGTTGGCCAGCGAGCAGTCGCCGGCGACGGCCTCGCTGTCGGCCTTGCGGATGTCGTTCGCCATCTTCGTGGCCACCTTCCGGGCGATCTCGACGTTGGAGGCCCGCAGCCCCCAGGTGCCGTCGATGCCCGAGCACTCGGCCACCACGGTGATCTTGGTGCCCGTGAGCTTGATGAGGTCGCGGCTGCGGAGCCCGATGTTCTGGGCCCGCAGGTGGCAGGGTGCGTGGTAGGTGGTGGTGGCCGGGATCGGGCCACCGAAGTCCGCGTCGAGCCCGGTGCCGCCCTCGGCCTTGTCGGCCTTGTGGACGTCCATCAGGAACTCGGCGGCGTCCTTGGTGTGGGCCGCCACCAGCTCGGCGTCGGGTCCGCCGACGTAGTCGACGTAGTCCTTCTTCAGCACGTAGCCGCAGGTGGGCTGGGGCACCACGACCGTGACGTCCTCGCCGCGGCCCCGGGCCTGGCGGAGGAACGACGACAGGGTGGCGATGTTGCGGCGGGCGTTGGCCCGGAAGCCCTCGACGTCGCCCTGGTGCAGGAGCGGTGCGCCGCAGCAGATCTGGCCCTCGGGCAGGCGGCACTCGACGCCGTTGCGCTCGTAGACGCGCACGAGGTCCTTGCCCACCTGGGTGTCCTGGTACTCGACGAGGCAGGTGGGGAACACCGCCGCCACCTGGGCGCGGCGCTCACCACGGACCTGGGGAGTGCGCTTGCGGAACCACGTCGAGAAGCGCTGGCGCTGGAAGGGCGGCAGGACGCGCTCGGCCGCGATGCCGGTGACCTTCTCCATGGCCTTCCGCACCGGGCTGTTCGGGGTGCCGATGGCCGCGTTGGCCAGCGGGGCGGTGGCCGAGCCCAGCTTGCCCATGAGGTCGGTGGAGGCGAGGGCCTTGTCGGTGACCTTCTCGCGGGGTGGCGTGGGCCGGTTGCGGAAGAGCACCTGCTCGGCCCGCATCATCAGCCGCGGGAAGTCCAGCTCCCACTCGTGCTGGCCCGGGATGTAGGGGCAGTTGACGTAGCAGAGCTTGCACTGGAAGCACTCGTCGACGACCTGGTCCTGCTCGGCGACGGTGAGCTTGGCGGCGTCCTGGTCGTCGTGGCGGTCGATCGCCTCGAACAGGGTGGGGAACGAGGTGCAGAACTTGAAGCAGAGGCGGCAGCCGTGGCAGAGGTCGTAGACCCGGGTGAGCTCGGTGCGGAGGTCGCCCTCGTCGAAGTACTTCGGGTGGAACGGGTCGTACGTGGTGGTCATGTGGGTGCTGCCTCGGGGGGAACGACCGTCCTGGGCGCGATCACTCCTGCGGTGCAGGAGCGATCGCGCCCAGTTCGGGGTGGATCAGGAGATGCTGGCCAGGCCCTCGCCGAAGCGACCGGCGTGGGACTTCTCGGCCCGGGCCAGGGTCTCGAGCCACTCGGCGATCTGGTCGAAGCCCTCCTCGCGGGCGGTCTTGGCGAAGCCCGGGTACATCTCGGTGTACTCGTAGGTCTCGCCGGCGACGGCCGACTTCAGGTTGTCCTCGGTGGAGCCGACGGGCTCGCCGGTGGCGGGGTCGCCGACCTCGGCGAGGAAGTCGAAGTGCCCGAACGCGTGACCGGTCTCGCCCTCGGCGACCGAGCGGAACAGCGCGGCCACGTCGGGGTAGCCCTCCACGTCGGCCTTCTGCGCGAACCAGAGGTAGCGGCGGTTGGCCTGGCTCTCGCCGGCGAACGCCTCCTTGAGGTTCTCTTCGGTCTTGGAGCCCTTGAGCTCTGGCATGGGTGCCTCTTTCTGTGTGTGGTTGGGGTTGGTTGGATCGGGTCCGGGTCAGACGTCGATCGACGTCACCGGGGTCGGCGCCGCCGTCGGCGGGCAGTCACCGCACCGCCCGCGGAAGACGATCTCGGTGCCCGACACGGCGAAGCGCGACGCGTCGGCAGTCTGCCCCACCGGGACCGGGGTCAGCTCCGGGTGGGCGACCGTGACGTCGCGGACCATGCCGCAGGCGTCGCAGACCAGGTGGTGGTGCTCGGTGGTGTTCGGGTCGAAGCGGGTGGACCCCGTGCCCAGGTCGAGCTGGCGGATCTGGCCGAGCGCGGCCAGCTCGCCGAGCACGGAGTAGACGGTGCGGAGCGAGACCGACGGGAGGTTGGCCGTGACCGCGCCGTGCACGACCTCGGCGGTCGGGTGCGTGTGGTCGCCGTGGAGAGCCTGGAAGGTGGCGTAGCGCTGCGGCGTCATCTTGTAGCCGCGGGCCCGGAAGAGTCCGACGAGTTCGTCCGGCGTGAGCACGTCGATCACCCTATCGCCAGCCCTGGCTAGGTTGCAAGCATTGTTGTTTGGCCGTGTCGTCCCCCCGCAGGTCCCGGGCAGCCGGATGCGGCAGACTCGGGCCCATGCACGTGACCGCCCGCGCCGAGTACGCCGTGCGGGCCCTGGTCGAGCTGGCCGCCAACGGCGGCGGCCCGATGACGGCCGAGGCGATCGCGACGGCGCAGGACATCCCCGAACGGTTCCTCAAGGCGATCCTCGGCGACCTCCGTCGAGACGGGCTGCTGGCCAGCATCCGCGGCGCGGAGGGCGGCTATCGCCTCGCCCGGGCGGCGGACGAGATCAGCGTCGCCGAGGCCATCCGGGCGATCGACGGGCCGCTCGCCTACGTCCGCGGCGTGCGCCCCCACGAGCTCAGCTACGAGGGATCGGCGGAACCGCTGCGCGACGTGTGGATCGCGGCACGGAGCAGCCTCCGCGACGTCCTCGAGCACGTGACCGTCGCGGACGTGGCCTCCGGGCGCCTCCCCAAGGTCGTCCGCTTACGCCTCGACGACGGCAGCTGAGGGCCGCGGCTCGTCGGGCCGGGCGCCGAGGGCCGAGCGGCCGACCTCGGCCGCGGAGCGGCGGAGCGCGACGGCCCGCAGCGCCAGCGCCGCTCCCGCCCCCACGATCCCGACCATCACCGCGGCTCGCACCGTCACCGACCAGCCGGCGGCGAGCATCAGCGTGCGCGCGTTGAGGGCCACGATCGCCGTGCCGACGAAGGCACCCGAGAGGTCGCTGCGGACGTGGGCCACGAGCCAGGCCGCCAACGGTGCCGCCACCACGCCGCCGACCAGGAGGCAGGCCACCGCCGACCAGGAGATGCCCGACGAGCCCAACGAGGTCAGGAACCCGATCGAGGCGGCCAGCGCCACCAGGAACTCCGAAGCCGAGACCGAGCCGATCACCCGGCGGGGCTCCTGGCGACCGAAGGCGATCAGCGTCGGCGACGTGACGGGCCCCCACCCACCACCGCCCAGGGCGTCGAGGAAGCCGGCCCCCACGCCGAGCACGGCGAGGTGCCCCGTCCGCAGGGCCGACTCGTCGGCCGCCGCCCGGGGCCGGGACCCGAGGAACCTCACGATCACGTAGACGCCGAGGCACAGGAGGATGGTCGACACGACCGGCTTGATGCCGGAGGCATCGACGTTGGAGAGCACGGTGGCGCCGGTGAAGGCGCCGACGGCGCCGGGGACGCCGAGTCGGGCCACCAACCGCCAGCTCACGTTGCCGAAGCGCCAGTGCGACGCACCCGACGCGAGCGTGGTGCCCACCTCGGCGAGGTGCACCGTGGCCGAGGCGATGGCCGCCGCCGTGCCCATGGAGACCAGCACGGAGGTGGCGGTGACCCCGTAGCCCATGCCGAGGGTGCCGTCGATCATCTGGGCGATGAGCCCGGCGATCCCGAAGGTGAGCAGCTTCCGCATGCATCCGGAGCATAAACGCCATCATCTTGGTAGACAAAGTGGAGCCGTGGCGGAGGGGACGGGTCGACCGAGGTCGCCGTAGTCTCGTCGGCATGGTCCTCGCCCCCTTCGAACGAGCCACCTCGCTGGCCGCCCTCCGGGCGGGCACCTTCGACGTCGTCGTCGTGGGCGGCGGGATCACCGGCGCCGGGGTCGCCCTCGACGCTGCGTCCCGGGGTCTGCGCACCGCCCTGATCGAACGCGACGACCTCGCCTCCGGCACCTCGTCGAAGTCGTCCAAGCTGGTCCACGGCGGGCTGCGCTACCTCCAGCAGGGCGACATCTCGCTGGTCTACGAAGCGTTGGCCGAGCGCCAGCGACTGCTCGACAACGCCCCCCACCTCGTCACGCCGCTCCCCTTCGTGCTGCCCATGCTGGGCAAGGGCGGCATGGTGCCCGCCAAGGTGGCCCGGGCGCTGGGTGCCGCCATGTGGGCCTACGACCTCACCGGCGGGCTCCGCATCGGCAAGCGCCACCAGCGGCTCACCAAGGCCGAGGTCCTGGCACACATGCCGACGCTGGTCGAGCGGCGGGTGGTGAGCGGCTACCTGTACTACGACGCGGCGGCCGACGACGCCCGGCTGACCCTCGCCATCTGCCGCACCGCGGCGCTCCACCACGGCGCCGTCGTGGCCAGCCGGTGCGGGGCCGTCGGCCTCGACCGGAGCCCCGACGGGCGGATCCGCGGCGTCGAGGTCGACGCCGACGGCGAGCGCTTCACGGTGGCGGCCCGCTCCGTGGTCAACGCGGCCGGGGTGTGGGCCGACGACGTCCGCTCGCTCGAGACCGGCGACCACCCCGACTCGATGCGGCCGGCCAAGGGCATCCACGTGGCGGTCCCCCACCACCTGCTCCGCAACGACGTGGCCGTCATCCTCCCGGTGCCGAAGGACCGACGCTCGGTCTTCGTGACCCGCCTCGGCGACCTCGCCTACATCGGGACCACCGACACCGACTACGACGGCCCCCTCGACGACCCCCAGTGCACCCCCGAGGACGTCGCCTACCTGCTCGGCGCGGTCAACGCGAACTGCGAGGTGCAGCTGACCACGGCGGACGTGGTGGGCACCTGGGCGGGGTTGCGACCGCTCGTGAAGTCAGCCAGCTCGGGGCGGACCGCGGACCTCTCCCGTCACCACAAGGTGCAGCGCTCCGACGGCGGGCTGGTGACCATCACCGGCGGCAAGCTCACCACCTACCGACGCATGGCGGCCGACACGGTCGACGAGGTGGTCGAGCACCTCCTCGACGGCGCCGCCCCCCGCTCGCGCACCAAGCACGTGCGACTGCGCGGGGCCGACGGGTGGGACACCGTCGAGGCGGCGGCGCGGCGGCGTGGCCTGGGGGCCGAGGTGGGCCGCCACCTGGCCTCACGCCACGGGGGCGAGGCCAAGGCGCTGCTCCTCCTGCTCGACGAGGACCCCACGCTGGCCGAGCCCTTGGTGCCGGGCCTCCCCTACCTCCGCGCCGAGGCCGTCTGGGCCGTGCGCCACGAGATGGCCCGCTCGGTCGACGACGTCCTCACCCGTCGCACCCGGGCTCGCCTGTGGGCCCGCGACGACGCGGCGGCCGCCGCCGACGACGTGGCCGCACTCATCGCGCCCGAGCTCGGCTGGACGCCGGCCGAGGCCGACGCCTCGGCCGCCGAGTTCCGCGCCCTGTGCGAGCACGAGCGCGAGGCCGCCGACCTCCCCCACGTCCACCTGGCCGACATCGCCGCCCGCTGAGCGGCCTCGCCCTCAGTCACCGGCGGGCTCCAGCTCGACGGGGAGCACGCCGAGTCGCAGCGATTCGGCGAGCGCCCGGGCCTCGGACTCGCCGAACGCTCCCGAGATCTGGATCTGGTCGCGCTCGAAGCGGTCGGCGTTGATCGCCGGCGCCGAGACCACCCGCCCGTCGACCACGATCGCCAACAGCCCGACGCTGGCGGACGGCGCCGAGACCGCCGGCGTGAGGCCGGGGCAGGTTGCCTCGGCCCGGTAGCAGGTGCCCGCCAACTCGTTGAAGGCGTCGATGCCCGTCGGACCCGACCGGAGGGTCAGGTTCACCTTCCACGAGCCGTCCTCCCCCACGTCGTCGGCGACGGCCTCGGCCGACTCCACGACGCTCCCGTCCAGCGCCGTCGGGCCGAGGCGGTAGCGGACGCCGTCGCCGGCGGCCACGACCTCCCGGTCCTCGGACCACTCGGCCTCGGCGGTCGGTTCCGGGGACCCCGGCCCCTCCGGGAACGGCCCCTCCAGCACCGGACGGAACGCCAGCGATCGGCCCCGGTCCACCAGTCGCTCGAGCGCACCGTCGGGCAGCTCCCCGTCGAGCTCGACCTCCAGTCGGGTGCCGTCCACCTGCACCGAGGCCCCGTCGAGCCCGAGGGCGGCGGCCCGGGTGCGCAGCACCTCCGCCATCCGCTCCATGAGCTCGCCACCGGTGCCCCCGGGGGCCACGAGCACGGTGGTCGCGCCGCCGGCCTCCCCGCACCCCGCCGCCAGCAGCCCGACGGCGAGCACCGCCGCCGTCGAGCAGAAACGCCGTCCCCGAGCCATCGACGCACGGTAGCGGCGGCCCGCCGGTCCTGGCATGCTCACTCGCCGCGGGCGGCAGCCCGGCCACCGCCCACCCGGAGGACCCCATGACCGACGCACCCGAGCTCGGACCCGAGCGCCCCACGCCGCCCATCGCGCTGGCCGGGGACCCCGCCGCCGCCACGGCCCGCTTCGGCGCCCGGCGGGTGGAGGTGCCCGACGACGTGGTGGATCGCCTCCGGGGCGCCTGCGAGACGGTCACCACCGATCCCGCGGCGGCGGCCGAGGCCAGCCGCGACTGGTGGCCGCTCGCCATGACCTGGGCGCTCGACAACCAGGTGGGGGGCCTCGCCGCCGTGGTCTGCTCCCCCACCAGCGACGACGAGGTCGCGGCGATCGCCGCCGTCTGCCACGAGGCCGGCATCCCCCTCACCGCCGCGGCCGGCCGCTCGGGCGTCTCGGGCGGGTCGATCCCCGTCCACGGCGGCGTCGTGCTGGACCTCTGCGGCGTGAACGGCATCGTCGACGTCGACGACAACTCGCTGGTGGCCGACGTCCGGGCCGGCACCTTCGGCGACCGCTTCGAACTGGAGCTCCGGAACCGGGGCCTGACCTGCGGCCACTGGCCCCAGTCGATGGCGCTGGCCACCGTCGGCGGCTGGATCGCCTGCCGCGGCGCGGGCCAGCTCTCCACCCGCTACGGGAAGATCGAGGACATGGTCACCGGCCTCGACGTCGTGCTGGCCGACGGCCGTCGCCTCCGCACCGGCGGCCAGCCCCGCCAGGCCGTCGGTCCCGACCTCACCCAGCTCTTCGTCGGCTCCGAGGGCACGCTCGGCATCATCACCTCCGCCCGGATCCGGCTCCACCCGGCCCCCACCCACGAGCGTCGGGCCGCCTTCGGCTTCCCGTCCTTCGCCGCCGGCCTCGACGCCTGCCGCCGCATCCTCCGGCGGGGGGCCACCCCGGCCGTGCTGCGCCTCTACGACACCGTCGAGTCGGACCGCCACTTCCACACCGGCGATGCCACCCACGTGGTGATCGTGCTCGACGAGGGCGACGAGCCGATCGTGGAGGGCACCTGGGCCGTCGTCGAGGCCGAGCGCGCGTCGGGTGACCGCCTCGACGACGAGCTGGTGGGGCACTGGCTGGTGAAGCGCAACGACGTCTCGGCCCTCGAGCCGTTGGTGCAGGCCGGCTTCGTCGTCGACACCATGGAGATCGCCGCGCCGTGGAGCCGCCTCGACGCGATCTACGACGCCACGATCGCCGCCGTCTCGGCGGTTCCCGGCGTGATGGCCGTCTCGGCCCACCAGTCCCACGCCTACGGCGACGGCGCCTGCCTGTACTTCACCTTCGGGGGCAACCCGGAGGAGCTGGGCAAGGACGCGTTCTACCGGGCGGCCTGGGACGCCGGCACCCGCGCCGTCCTGGCCGGCGGGGGCGCGCTCAGCCACCACCACGGGGTCGGGATGAACCGGAACCGCTTCATGGCCGAGGCGCTGGGCACCGGGCTCGACGTCCTGGCCGCCACCAAGGCCGCCCTGGACCCCGAGGGCATCCTCAACCCCGGCAAGCTCGGCCTCCCCGACCCGTTCGGGCCGGTCGGGTTCGACTGAGGCGATCGGCGTGGGCGACCTGCGCTGGCCGGCCATCTGGCGGGGCGCGGTCTCGACCGCCATGTTCGCCGTGCCCGCCCAGCTGCTCTTCGACTGGCTGGCCGGCGACGGGCAGCCCTCGGTGCTCCTCTACCCCGTCGTGCTGGGCTGCGGCGTCCTCGGCGGCTTCGCGGCGGCGATGCTCGCCGGCGCCCGACCCCTCGAGCACGGCGCCGCGTCGGCTGCCGCCGGCTACCTGGGCGTCCAGCTGGTGGGCAGCATCCGGCGGACCATCGTCGGCGAACCGGTGTCGAGCCCGCTGGCCTGGATCCTGCTCGCGCTGCTCATGGCCACCATGGGCATGGCGGGCGGCGCCCTCGAACGCAGGACCCGATCCATGCGGGCCGCGCACCTCGGCCGGACGGGCGACGGCGAGGGGTGAGCCCGCGCCGCCGGGTCCCCTCGGCCCGCCCGCCGACGGCGCACGCAGCCCGAGCCGTGCTGGTCGTGGTGGCCGTGGTCGCGGGCCCCGCCTGCGGCGGTGCCGGTGCCACGGCCTTCCCCGACCTGGGTCGGTTGTCCGACGACTGGGGGTGCGGCGTCGGCTTCGCCCGCTCGGACGCGCGCCAGACCATGGCGGTGGTCATCTCCCACCCCGGTCCCCTCGGGCCGGAGCTGCTGGCCACGCCGACCGCGACGGTGACCCTGCCGGATCCCGACTGGCAGGCCGAGGTCCGGGTCGGCCGGGACCTCTTCGCCAACTGGTGCGACGACCTGGTCGAGCCCGGCGAGCCGACGGCTCGGATCGACCGACGCTGGCCCCTGCGCTCGGGGACCCTCGAGATCACCCTGCCCACGCTGGCCGACGCCGGCCGCGCCGAGGGCCGCCTCGACGGCGCGGTCGTCGAGGTCGACGGCGACGAGCGGACGCTGCCCTCGATGCGGCTCACCAACGCCGCCTGGGGCCGCTTCGCCGGCTGAGCCGATCCGGCGCGGCGGCGGGCCGGCTGTGGCAAGTTGTGCCGGCCGCGCCGAGGGGTGCGGTCGGTTGCCGGGAGGGAACGGACATGGCGATCCTCGTGCTCGACATCGGGACCAGCGGGGTGCGGGCCGCCACGGTGGGCCGCGACGGCGTCCCCCGCCACGAGCACTACCGCGAGACCCTGCCCGACTCCCCCGCCGACGGGCTCTCCGAGTTCGACGCCGCCGACTACGCCGCCGCGGCCCTGGCCTGCGCCAGCGAGGCGCTGGCCGACGCCGACGCGGAGGGCGTGGAGGTGGAGGGCATCGGCATCTCCAACCAGCGGGGCACCGCCGTCGTGTGGGATGCCGCCGACGGTCGCCCGGTGGCGCCCGCCCTCGGATGGCAGGACCTCCGCACGCTGGGCGACTGCCTGGTCCTGGCCGCCGAGGGGTTCCGCTTCGCCCCCAACCAGGCCGCCACCAAGTTCGCGTCGATCCGCAACGCCGTCGACCCCGACGGCACCCGCGACCTCCGCTACGGCACGCCCGAGACCTGGCTGATCTGGTGCCTGAGCGAAGGCACGTCGTTCGTGACCGACCCGACGAACTCGTCGCTCACCGGCCTCACCACGCCCGACGCGCTGGCCTGGGACCCGGCCACCTGCGCTCGCCTGGGGCTGCCGATCGCGGCGCTGCCCGCCATCCGGCCGTCGTCGGGCCCCCTCGGCACCGCCACCGCGCTGGGGCGGCCCCTCCCGATCCTCGGGGTGGCCGGCGACCAGCAGTGCTCCCTGGTCGGCCAGGGGTGCGTGCGATCCGGGATGGCCAAGGTCACCTTCGGGACCGGCGGCATGTTGGACCTGGTGGTCGGGCCGGAGCGGCCGGTCGACGACGTCCGGGCCGGCGGCGGCACGTTCCCGCTGGTGTGCTGGCAGCGGGGTGACGAGGTGGTGTGGGGCATCGAGGCGATCATGCTGTCGGCCGGCACCAACGTGCAGTGGTTGCGCGACGACCTGGGCATCGTGGCCGGCTCGGCCGACTCCGAGGCCGTGGCCGCGGCCTGCGAGGACACCGGCGGCGTGGTCTACGTCCCCGCGCAGATGGGGCTCGGCACGCCGTACTGGGACTACGGGGCCCGCGGCACCCTCGTCGGGCTGACCCGCGGATCGGGGCGGGCCGAGGTCACCCGAGCCGTGCTGGAAGGCGTCGCCCACCGCGGCGTGGACCTGCTGGAGGCGGCCGAGGCCGACTCCGGGCTCCGCATCGAGCGGCTCCGCGTCGACGGCGGCATGTCGGCGAACCGCGTGTTCGCCCAGGCACTGGCGGACCTGGCCGGCCGACCGGTCGAGGTGGCGCCGGTCAAGGACGCCACCACGGTGGGGGCGGCCATGCTGGCCGGCCTCGAGTCCGGGCTGTTCGCCGGCTGGGACGACGTCGCCGATGTGTGGGCACCCAGCCGCACCGTCGAGCCGCGGACGGGCTTCGACCGCGACGCCGCCCGGGTCCGGTGGACCCGCGCCGTCGAGCGGGCCCGCTCCTGGTACCCCGAGCTCTCGGCGATCGACTTCTGAGATATCCCCACCCCTCGCCTACAGTTCTCGTGCCGGTGAGTCGTCCGGGTGACCGCGGCGAGGAGGCCTCCGGGCCGTCTGGTCGAGGAAGGTCGGGACTCCGCAGGGCAGGACGCTGGTGAGAGCCAGGCGGGGGAGACCTCGCGGACAAGTGCCACAGAGAGCAGACCGCCGATGGCCCGACCGGGAGACCGGGGAGGCACAGGTGAGGGTGAAAGGGTGCGGTAAGAGCGCACCAGCGTCACGGGCGACCGTGGCGGCTCGGTAAACCCCGTCCGGAGCAAGGCCGAATGGTGGGATGGGCTGCCCGTCCGGTGACCTCCGGGTCACCACCCACAGGTGGGCCGCACAGATGGATGGTCACCGAACCGGACCGCCGCAAGGCACCGGGGAACAGAATCCCGCCTACAGGGCGACTCACCGGCACCACCGCTTCGACCCCGCCGGGGCGGGGACCGGCCGGCGCCCGGTCAACCGAGGCCAGGGGTGATGACACCGGGCGGGACGACCACGGCGAGCGCGAGGCGGTAGCGCCCACCACCCGACGAGCACATGGCCACCCGCCCGGAGCACTCGATGGGACCGCCGGCCAGCGCCACGACGAGCCGGCTCGCGACGGTGCGGTGCGCAGCGCCCACGGTCACCCCGTCGATCTGACCGTAGACCCGGTCGACGCCCCCCTGGCGCTCCACGGCCAGCTGGGCCCGGACCCGACGGCCCTCGAGGTCGACGAGCCGAGCGGCGCCGGCCGCCGCGGTCCCACCGTCGACGGGGAGCAGCCAGATCTCCCACGACCCGTCCGCCAGCCGCCGCAGCTCGCCTTCGTGCGGTACCGACAGGGAGCCGGTGAGGGACTGCTCATGGAGGGTCATGGGTGCAGTTTCGCGCCACTGGGTTGCGTTATGGGGAACCTTGCCCAGACAAGTGGGCCGTCTCCCCGAAGGTGAGAAGCGACCGCTCGCTTCTGCGCGCATCTCCCCGGACCTCGACCCGCATGATGGCGGCCGGCGGGACGAAGCACCGCCAGGCGACCTCGTCGCCCACCCGCAGCGCCCAGGCCAGGGCGGCCTTGATGGGCGAGACGTGGGTGACGACCACGACGGTGCGCCCGACCGCGTCGGGGACCAGTTCGTCGAGGGCGGCGCGCACCCTCCGGCCCAGGGCGGCCAACGACTCCCCGCCCGGTGGGGCCCACTCCAGGTCGCTCCGCCACCGCGCCCACTCCTCCGGAGCCACCTCCGCCACCGGGCGCCCGTCCCAGGCGCCGTAGTCCAGCTCGACGAGCCGATCGTCGACCTCGACCTCCTCGGGCGGGGCGCCGGTCAACGCCGCCGCGGTCTGTCGCGTCCGGAGCAGCGGCGAGGCCACCACCCGGTCGACGGGACCGAGGGCGGCCGCGACCTGCTCGGCCTGGCGTCGGCCCAGCTCGTCGAGGGGCGGATCCGCCCGACCCAGCAGCAGCCCGGCCGCGTTCGACGCCGTCCGCCCGTGACGGACCACCACGATCACCCGCCGGCCTCCCCCGGGCCGTCGCCCCGCCGCACGAACGCCCGGTCGAGCTGCCCGGTCTGCACGAAGCGGCGGCGGCGCTGCGGATCGTCGAGCCCGAACTGGCCCCACAGCACCACCACCAGCCCGATGCCGACCAGCTCGAGGAGGAGCGACCAACCGCCCCGGGCCACGACCGGCGCGACGCGATCCGGGAACGACCAGCCGCCGAGCGGCCACCAGAACACCCGGGCGTCGGACCAGGACCCGTCGAGCACCAGGTGGAGGAACATCCCGATCGGCACCCCGAGCCACCGGCGACGCACCAGCCGTCGCCCCACCGTGGCCGCCATCACCACGGCCAACGCCACCACCGAGGCGGCGAGCGACTGCAGCGGTCCCACACCGAAGGGGACCTCGGCGAGACCCAGCACGGCACCGGCGACCACCATCCGGTAGTCGATCGCCGGGCTCTGGAACACCCACCAGACGATGGCGACCGAGCCGGCCGCGAACCAGAACAGCACGGTCTCAGCGGACCAGGATGCGACCGCACTCCGGACACCGGACGAGCTCGTCGGGCGGTGCCTTCTTGATCTGGTCGACGTCGACCCTCGACAGGGTCAGGTGGCACGCCTCGCACTTCCCGCCCGCACCGAGCCGCGCCGCCCCGACGCCACCGGAGCTGCGCCGAGTGGCCTCGTAGGCCGACACGATCGCCTCGGGGAGGCCGGCGACCAGCTCGGCCCGCCGACCCGCGATCGACTCGAGCTCCACCCCCAGCTCGGCCTCGAGCACCGTCACCGCCGCCTCGGCCGCTCCCACCGCCGCCTCGGCCGCGTCGAGGTCGGCCCCGAGCTGGGCCAGCTCGGCCTCGACCGGGTCGGCCAGCTCCATCTGCTCGAGGACCAGGACCTCGAGATCGCCCTGCATGCCGCGCAGGGTGGCGATCTCGTGCTGGAGCGCCTCGAGGTCCTTGTGGGCGGTCAGGGTGCCGCCGTAGAGGACCCCCTCCTCCTTGGCGATCCGGGCCTCGACCGCGGTCACCTCACCTTCCAGCTGGCCCTGGCGCTGGCGGATGGCGGCCAGGGCGGCCGACCGGTCGGCGATCGACGACTCGACCTCGGCTCGAGCAGCCCGGGCGGCCGCCCGGTCGGCGATGAGCGGATCGTGGGTGAGCCGGTGGCGGAGCTGGTCGGTGTGGGTGTCGAGCACCTGCAGGTCGAGCAATCGGTCGAACTCGCTCACGTCACCTCCTCGGGCCGCCCGACGCTACCCGCCGGCCGGGGGCGCGGGTGCCGGCGGAGCCGGGGCAGGTGCCGGGACCGTGGTCGAGGTCGGCTTCTTGGCGGTGGAGCGGACGGCACCGCTGTCGTACTTGTTGCGGTACCGGATGGCCTTGCCCTTGCGGGTGGACTCGGCCTTGGGGAACGGCAACGGCTCGCGCCCCTCGTGGTACGCCTGGTTGAACGCACCCCAGACCCGAGCCGGGTAGTTGCCGCCCATGATCTCGGCGCCACGGATGCGGATCTTCGACCGCCCCTCGGGCGAGCCGAGCCACACCGAGGTGGCCAGGTAGGGCGTGAAGCCGACGAACCAGGCGTCGGCGTTCTCCTGGGTGGTACCGGTCTTGCCGGCCGCCACCTGCTCCTTCAGCCGAGCGTTCCGGCCGGTCCCGCCGGTCACGTTCTTGGCCAGCACCGCGGTGGCGAGGCGGGCCGTCTGGACCGAGAAGGCCCGGGTGCCCGGGTCGTCGTGCTGGTAGAGGACCTTGCCCTTCGAGTCGGTGACCTTCTCGATGTAGTACGGCTCGTGGTAGACGCCGTCGTTCGCGATGGCGGCGTAGGCGCCGGCCATCGCCATCGGGTGCACCTCCTGGGCCCCGATGGGCAGGGTCAGGGGGATCTCGTCGGTGATGGGGATCTCCCGGAAGCCCTGGTCGCTGATCGTCGTGATCCCGACCCGGGAGGCCAGCTCGGCCACCTTGTCGAGCCCGACGGTCTGACCCAGCCGCATGTAGGCGCAGTTCGACGACGACGACGTCTGCGAGGTCAGGTCGGCGACTCGACCCTTCGCCCCGCCGCTGTTCTCCACCTCGGCGTAGCCCTTCTTCTCCCCCGGGCTGGGGAACCGGCACGGGCTCGTGCCCGAGATGGTGTCGCTGGGCACGTAGCCGGCCTCGAGCGCGGCGAGGAGCACCAGGGTCTTGAACGACGAGCCGGGCTGACGCCATCCCTGGGTCACGTAGTTCGTCTTGGAGGTCTCGAAGTCCGGGCCGCCCACCATGGCCCGCACGGCACCCGAGCGTGGGTCGATGGCCGCGACGCCGGCGAAGAAGCGTCCACCGGTGTCGGGCACCTGGCGGGTGGCCAGCTCGGCCTGGGCCTGGGCGGTCGGGTCGTAGGTGGTGTACACCCGGAGCCCGCCCTCGAAGACCGACAGGTAGCGGTCGGTGGGGGTGGCCCCCAGCTCGGGCATGTCGAGCAGTTGCTGCTTCACCGTCTCGGAGAAGTAGTTGGCGCCCACCAGCTGGGCGGACTCGGTGGCCTCGCCCCGACGGAAGAGCTGGGTGGGCAACGGGGCGGTCACGATGTCCTCGTGCTGGGCCTCGTCGATGGCATCGGTGCGCAGGAGCGTGTCGGCGACCAGCTTGCGGCGGCTCCGGGCCAGGTCGGGGTAGCCGACGGGGCTGTAGCCCACGGGGTTGCGGATCAGGGCCGCCAGCATGGCGGCCTCCTGCCACCCGAGGTCCTCGACGTCCTTCCCCCAGTAGGTCTCGGCCCCCGCCTGCACGCCGTAGGCGCCGTGGCCCAGGTAGACGGTGTTGAGGTACCGCTCCAGGATGTCGTGCTTGGACATCTGGTCCTCGAGCTGGATGGCCAGCACGGCCTCGCGGACCTTGCGGTCGAGCGTGCGTGAGCCACCCGTGATGGAGTTCTTGATCAGCTGCTGGGTGATCGTCGATCCGCCCTGGGAGATCTCGCCCGTCTCGGTGTTGGTGACGAGGGCGCGCACGCCGGCCCGGACGCTGACCCCCTGGTGCTCGTAGAACTCACGGTCCTCGATGGTCAGCACCGCGGTCTGGACGGGCTTCGGGACCCGCTCGAGGGGGACCTCCTGGCGGTCCTGCTCGGCGAAGAGGAGGGCCATCTCGCGCCCGTCGCCGTCGTAGACGATGGAGCGGGTGGCCAGGGGGGCCAGCAGGACCGGGCGGGCCTTGTCGAAGAGGATCCCGTCGGGCAGCTGGGCCGCCGTGGAGGCCACGAGCGCCATGGTCGCCGCGATGGAGGTGGAGCCCAGGACCAGCGCCCAGACGGCGCGCACGGCGAGGCGCCATCGGCGGGGACGAGGGGTGCGAGCCACAGCGGTGCCACGCTAGCGGGGCCGTCCGATGCGACGAGGCCGCCTGGTACCGTCGCCCGATGGCCCACGCCCGCCGCTTCCGCTTCGGCATCCAGCTCACCCACCCGCTCCCCGGCACCACCTGGGCCGCCACGGCCCGCCGGGTGGAGGAGCTGGGGTACAGCACGCTCTTCCTCCCCGACCACTTCGGGGACCAGCTCGCTCCGGTCCCGGCGATGGCCGCGGCGGCGGCCGCCACCACCGAGCTGCGGGTCGGCGCGCTGGTCTTCGACAACGACTACAAGCACCCGGTCGTGATGGCCAAGGAGATGGCCACCCTCGACGTGTTGAGCGAGGGTCGGGTGGAGTTCGGCCTGGGCTCGGGCTGGATGCGATCGGACTACGACCAGTCGGGCATCGCCTACGACCCGCCCCGGGTCCGGGTCGAGCGGTTCTTCGAGGCGATCGCCATCATCCGGGGCCTGTGGGCCGAGGGCGCCGTCGACCACGAGGGCGAGCACTACACGATCCGGGGACTCGACGGGCTGCCCAAGCCCCACACCCCCGGCGGTCCCCCGCTGCTCATCGGCGGCGGCGCACCACGGATGCTGCGCTTCGCGGGCGCGCACGCCGACATCGTGGGCGTGAACCCCTCCATCCACTCGGGCGCCATCGATGCCGACGCGGCCCGCGACGCCGGCGGCGACCGCTACGACCAGAAGCTGGCCTGGGTGCGCGAGGGCGCGGGCGACCGCTTCGACGACCTCGAACTGAACGTCCTCGTCTTCTTCGCCTCGGTCACCGACGACCCCGGGGCCCTGGCCGACATGCTGGGCCCCATGTTCGGCATGGGACCCGCCGAGGTCCTCGACTCCCCCGCGATCGTGGCGGGCTCCGAGGCCGGCATCGCCGAGCTGCTCGAGGCGCGCCGCGCCCGCTGGGGCCTCTCCTACACCGTCTTCCAGGGCCCCGACGCCCTCGAGGCCATGGCCCCGGTGGTGGCCCGCCTGGCCGGCTCCTGAGCCGTGGCGCCGCTGGCTCTCGTCGGGAGGACGCTCGAGCTGCACCGCCTGGGGCTCGCCGCCCAGCGCGAGCGAGTCGCGGCCGAGGCCGTCGAGGTGGCCGCCGGCGACGACGCGACCCTCCTGGCGGTGGTGGGCGATCGGGTCGCCGCCGGTCGGCCGGTGCTGGTCACCGCCCCCCTGCCGACGACACCGGCCACGGTCGACGCGCTGGTCGAGCTGGCGGCCGGGGCGGCCGCCCCGGTCGGCTACGCCGAGCCGGTGGTGGTCTCACCCGTGGCCGCCGCCGGCCTCGCCGCCGCCGCGGGGTGGGCGTTGCGCCGGGTCGACCTCGTCTGGGCCGCGCCCGAGGGTGAGCCCACCACCGAGCGGGCCCGGGCCGCGGCGCTGGCCCTGGCCGCGCTGGGCGGTCGGGACCTGCCGCCGGCCACCGCGACGGGGTGGGCGGGCGAGGTCGAGGGCGTCGCGGTCAGCGTGTCGATCGACGTGGCAGCCTCCGCGGTGGACTGGTCGCTCCAGGTGGTGGCCGACGACCACGTGGCCCGCCTGGAGTGGGCACCGCTGTCGGGCGTCGAGGTCGACGGTCGACCGGTACCGGTCGGCTCCTCTCCCGAGGACCCGGCCGAACGGCTGCTCGCCGAGCTGGGCTACCGGGCGCTGGTGAGCGGCATCGCCGGGGCGGCCGCCGGCCGGGGCGGCACCGTGGTGCCCCTCGGCTTCGCCCGCCGGGTCGCTGCCGCGCTCGGCGGCGCCACGACCTGAGCTCGCGCGGTCAGAAGTCCTCGTCGAAGGCGACCTCGCCCTCGACCGCCACCTGGTAGGCGCTCACGTTGCGCTCGAAGAAGTTGGTGAGCTCCTGCACGTCCTGGAGCTCCATGAAGGCGAAGGGGTTCTTCGCTCCGTAGACCTTCGGCATGCGCAGGGTGACGAAGCGCTGGTCGGCGACGTACTCGAGGTACTGGCGGGTGTCGCTGGCCGACATGCCGGCGATGCCCTGGCTCAGCACGTCCTCGGCGAACTGCGTCTCGACCTCGATGGCCTCGCCGATCATCTCGCGGATGCGGCCGGAAAGGTCCTCGTCGAACAGGTCCGGCTCCTGGGCCCGCACCTCCTCGATGACCGCGAAGGCGAAGTTCATGTGGCACGACTCGTCGCGGAAGACCCAGTTGGTGCCGGCGGCCAGACCGTTGAGCAGGCCCTTGGAGCGCAGGAAGTACACGTAGGCGAACGCCGCGAAGAAGAACAGGCCTTCGATGCAGCAGGCGAAGCAGATGAGGTTGAGGAGGAACTGCTTGCGGTCCTCACGGGTGCGCAGCTCGTCCAGCTCGTTGATCGAGTCGATCCACTTCATGCAGAACTCGGCCTTGGCCCGGATGGACGGGATGTTCTCGATGGCCGCGAACGCCTGGGCCCGCTCCTCGTGATCGGGGATGTAGGTGTCGAGGAGCGTCAGGTAGAACTGGACGTGCAGCGCCTCCTCGTAGAGCTGGCGGCTCAGGTACATCCGTGCCTCGGGGGCGTTGATGTGCTTGTAGAGGTTGAGCACCAGGTTGTTGGACACGATCGAGTCGCCGGTGGCGAAGAAGGCCACCAGGCGGTTGATGAGGTGCTTCTCGGCCGGCAGGAGCTTGCGGGTGAGGTCGACCACGTCGTCGGAGAGGTTGACCTCCTCCACCGTCCAGGTGTTGCGGATGGCGTCGCGGTACATGTCGTAGAACTGCGGGTACTGCATGGGCCGCAGCGTCAGGTTGAACCCGGGGTCGAGCAGCGCCTTGCGGGCCGGGGCGGCGACGGGAGCGTCGAAGGTGGTCTCGGCGTAGCCGAACGCGGCGTCGTCGAACTCGGGGGTGGGGGAAGCAAGGGCCACGGGAACTCCTCGGCGGTGGCGATTCGGTTGGGACGGGGGGATGAGGGGGCGAGGCTCAGCTCACTGGCAGGCTTCGCACGCCTCGGGGTTCTCGAGCGAGCAGGCGATGGCCTCCTCGTCGGTGTAGGTCTTGGGGGCCGGGGCCGGCTCGCCACCACCGGTGGGCGGCGTGGTGGTCGTGCCGCCGGTGGCGCCCGTCGTCGTCTTGTTGATGCGCGTGGCCGGCCGGGAGCGCAGGTAGTAGGTGGTCTTGAGCCCCTGCTTCCACGCGTAGAGGTACATCGAGGAGAGCTTCCCGATGGTGGGCGACTCGACGAAGAGGTTCAGCGACTGGCTCTGGTCGATGAAGGCGCCACGCTCGGCCGCCATGTCGATGAGGCTGCGCATGGGCAGCTCCCACGCCGTGCGGTAGATGGCCTTGAGGTCCTCGGGGATCTCGTCGATGTCCTGGACCGAGCCCTCGGCCCGCTTGATCGCCGCGATGATCGGCTCGGTCCACAGGCCCCGGGCCTGGAGGTCGCGCACCAGGTAGTGGTTGATCTGGAGGAACTCGCCCGAGAGCGTCTCGCGCTTGAACAGGTTGGACACCTGGGGCTCGATGCACTCGTAGCAGCCGGCGATCGAGGCGATGGTGGCGGTGGGGGCGATGGCGATCATCAGCGAGTTGCGCAGGCCGTGGGCGGCGATGCGGTCCCGCACCGTCTGCCAGCGGGCGGGGTCGCTGGGGGTGACGCCCCACAGGTCGAACTGCAGCTCACCCTTCGCGGCGCGGGTCTCGTCGAAGCCGGCGTGGGGCCCGGCGGCCTCGGCCAGCTCGGTGGAGGCCCACAGGGCGTTGAAGTAGATCTCCTCGGAGATGCGCCGGCTGATCTCGCGGGCCTCGTCGGAGTCGAAGGGCAGCTTCAGCTTGAAGAAGACGTCCTGGAGGCCCATGACGCCGAGGCCCACCGGGCGCCACTTCTCGTTGGAGCCGCCGGCCTCGTCGGTCGGGTAGTAGTTGATGTCGATGACCCGGTCGAGGTAGCGGACGGCCAGGCGGACGACCTCGGCGAGGTGGTCGTAGTCGACGCCGCCGTCACGCACGAAGCGGCCCAGGTTGACCGAGCCGAGGTTGCACACGGCCGTCTCGGACTGGTTCGTGACCTCGAGGATCTCGGTGCACAGGTTGGAGAGGTGCACCACGTTCTCGGGCCGGCCGGTCTGGTTGGCCTTGAGGTTGGACGCGTCCTTGAAGGTCATCCAGCCGTTGCCGGTCTCGGCGAGGGTCCGCATCATGCGGCTGTAGAGCTGGCGGGCGGGGATCTGCCGCTCGTAGAGCCCGGCCTGCTCGGCCTCGAGGTAGGCCCGCTCGAACTCGGGACCGTAGAGGTCGATGAGGTGGGGCACCTTCTTGGGGTCGAACAGCGACCACTGCCAGTCCTTCTCGACCCGCTCCATGAACAGGTCGGGGATCCAGTTGGCCAGGTTCAGGTTGTGCGTCCGGCGCGACAGGTCGCCGGTGTTGTCGCGCAGCTCGAGGAACTCCTCGACATCCGCGTGCCACGACTCGAGGTACACGCAGGCCGCGCCCTTGCGCCGTCCGCCCTGGTTGACCGCGGCGACCGAGCTGTCGAGCGTCTTGAGCCACGGCACGATGCCGTTGGACAGCCCGTTGGTGCCACGGATGAGCGAACCCCGGGCCCGCACCCGCGAGTAGCTCAGGCCGATGCCACCGGCGTGCTTGGAGAGCCGGGCCACGTCGCGGTAGCGGTCGTAGATGGCGTCGAGGTTGTCCTCGGGCGAGTCGAGCAGGTAGCAGCTGGACATCTGCGGGTGGCTGGTGCCCGAGTTGAAGAGCGTGGGCGAGCTGGGCAGGTACTCGAGCGACGAGATCAGCCGGTAGAACTCGATGGCCTCCTCCGGCGACGTCGACAGGCCGCAGGCGACGCGCATGAGGAAGTACTGGGGGTTCTCGATGACGGCGCGGGTCTCGGGGTGGCGCAGCAGGTAGCGGTCGTAGACGGTGCGGAGTCCGAAGAACTCGTAGAGCCAGTTGCGCTCGGGGCGGATGGCGTCGTTCAGCTTGCGGCTGTGGGTGGTGACCATCTTGGCGGTCTCCTCGCCGATGATCCCCTGGGCGTGGCCGAGGGCCACCGACTGGCTGAAGGAGTAGACGTCGGAGTTCTGCACCTCCTTGTCGATCACCGTGGCCAGCATCCGGGCGGCCAGCTTCGAGTAGTTGGGCTCCTCGCTGATGAGCGACGCCGCCGTGCGGATCGACAGCTCGTCGAGCTGGGTGGTGGTGGCGCCGTCGTGGAGGCCCGAGATGGTGCGGGTGGCGACGCGCATGACGTCGACGCCGTCGAGCACCGTGCCGTCGGGGTTGGCGGCGCAGCGGCTGATGGCCCGGACGATCTTGTCGAGGTTGACCGGCTCGAGGCTGCCGTCGCGCTTGCGGACCTGCATCTGGGTGGGCGCCGAGGGCTCGGTGAGGTCGATGGTGCCCTCGGTGACCAACGTCGGTCGGGTGTCTTCCTGCAGTGCCACCGGGGCTCCTCCCTCGCTGCGTGCCGCCTGGGTGGCTGCACGCCGTGCAGCCGCTCCCCCGCCCCCACACCGCTCCGCGACGCCCGTGACGGGTTCGTAATTACACCGGAGTAACTACGGGGGTGTCAACGTTCGTCGGCGCCGACCGATCACGGCCACCGCGCGTGAGCGGCCGGGCCCCGAGATCCGGCCGCGCGGGTCCGGAGCGACCGCGCAGCGCGGTCGTCCGAGCGCGGTCCGGACGACCTGCGGCGAGCGCTGTGGGTGGGCGCGACCCCGACGACCGTCGCGGAACCGACCGGACATGCGACACTGAGGCGATGGACGACACCGGCGCTGCACCGGAGACCGGGACCGCCGGGTCGAGCGAGCGGGACCGCCTGCGTCGGCTGGCCGGCACCCCCGACGGCAACGCGGCGATCCCGGCCGCCACCGTCGTCCTGGTCCGCGCCGGCGCCGACCGCGAGCCGGTCGAGGTCCTCATGCTGCGGCGCGACTCCAAGCTGGCCTTCGCCGGCGGGCTCTGGGTGTTCCCGGGCGGGCGGGTCGACGCGGAGGACTACCCGCCCGACGCCCCCGACGACCTGGCCGCCGCCGAGCTCCGGGCCGCCGCCCGCGAGGCCGCCGAGGAGGCCGGCCTCGTCGTCGACCCGACCGGCTTCGTCCGGCTCTCCCACTGGACCCCGCCGCCGCAGGCCCACCGTCGGTTCACCACCGCCTTCTTCGTGGCGCCGGCGCCCGAGGGCGAGGTCGTGGTCGACGACGGGGAGATCCGGGCGCACCGATGGGTGGGGCCGGAGGCCGCGTTGGACGCGCACCGCTCCGGCGAGATCGAGCTGGCGCCCCCGACGTTCATCACCCTCCTGCAGCTGTCGGGACACCCGGACGTCCCGACGCTGGTCGACTCGGTGGCCGCCGCGCCGACCGAGCACTTCGCCACCCGCATCGCCCTCGTCGGCGACCACGTCATCGCGCTCTACCACGGCGACGTGGCCTACGAGGACGCCACCCACGGCGAGCACACGCTGCGCGACGGCCCCCGCCACCGCCTCTGGCTGGACGGCGGCGGGTGGCGCTACGAACGCGACCTCAGCGCCGACTGACCGTCGACGCCGCCGTCCCGTCGTTCTGGAGCGACTCAGCACACGTGGGTGTGCCGGAACTCTCCGGAACCGGCGGTGGCGACCTCGCGCCCGTTGATCAGCGGGGCGGGGTGAGGCGCAGGATCGTGCCCGGGTCGCGGTCGAGCGCCACGTAGAGGTCGCCGTCGGGACCCTGGACCGCCACGCGCACCCGGCCGTAGTCGGTGAACGAGATCCACTGCTCCACCACCGTGGCCCCCGCGGCGTCGAGCTGCAGCACCCGCAGCTGGCTGCCCTTCAGCACGGCCATGGCCAGCGCGCCGTCCCACGCCCCCCACTCGGCGCCCGAGATGAACGTGGCGCCCGACGGCGCGATGGTCGGGCAGCCGCTGGACCACGTCGCCGGGATGGCACCGGGGATCGACCGGTCGGTCATGGGGAGGGACTCGTCGTAGTTGCCGCTGCCGCCGACCGGGTCCCAGCCGTAGTTGCCGCCGGGCACGAGCGCGTTCACCTCGTCGTCGCAGCCGGTGCCGTGCTCGACCGAGAACGGGGCGCCGTCACCGGGGCGGAACGACACGCCCTGGGGGTTGCGGTGGCCGAGCGAGTAGATGCGCGGGTCGAGCGCGCCGCCCGGGTTGCCCGGCGCCGCCTCGCCGTCGGTGGTCACCCGCAGCACCTTGCCGCCGAGCGAGGCGGGGTCCTGCGGAGCGGTGGCGGTGACGGCGTCGCCGGTGGTGGCCCACAGGAACCCGTCGGGGCCGAAGCGGAGCCGGCAGCCCGAGTGGCGGCCGGGTTGGGTGGCGCTGACCGGCATGCCGGCCACGAGGTCGGCCCGCTTGCCCACGGCGGCCGAGGCCCAGTCCGGCCCCTCGACCTCCCAGCGGACGATGCGCACGTCGAGCGCGCCCGAGGCGTTCGACAGGAAGCAGGTGTAGATGCGTCGGTTGGTGGCGAAGTCGGGGTCGACGGCGAGGCCCATCATCCCGCCCTCGCCCGAGGCGACCGCGTCGGCGGGCACCCCGAGGGTGACCGGCGTGCCGTCGACGAGCGCCCGGACCGCGCCGCCCCGCTCGGTGAACAGCAGGGTGCCGTCGGGGGCGAAGGCCAGGTCCCAGGCCCGGCCGATTCCCTCGACCACCAGCGAGATGCCGTAGCTCGGCGGCGGGGTGCCCGGCGGGACGCAGCCCGTCACCAGCCCCATCGCCGCGGCCGCGCCCGCGACCCACCGTCGTGTCCGACCCGATCCCACCATCTCGGTGCTCCCCGCTCGTCCCGCCACCAACGTGGCGGGCTCACCGCAGGCTACGGAAGCCCCGGACGACGACGCCAGGGGATCGCCGTCCGTCTCACTCGCAGTTGGCACGCCGGAACCCCGTGGGGAGGCCGTCGGCACGGTCGGTAGCATGCGGCGCCGATGACCTACCCCGAGCTGGACCCCAAGCCCGACCTGCCGGCCATCGAGCGACGCGTGCTCGAACGCTGGGCCACCGAGGGCACCTTCGAGGCGTCGGTCGAGGGGCGCCCGGCCACCGCGGCCGACGGCGCCAACAACGAGTACGTCTTCTACGACGGGCCGCCCTTCGCCAACGGCCTCCCCCACTACGGCCACCTGCTCACCGGGTACGTGAAGGACGTCGTCCCTCGCTACCAGACCATGCGCGGCCGACGGGTCGAACGGCGCTTCGGCTGGGACTGCCACGGGCTGCCCGCCGAGATGGAGGCCGAGAAGGAGCTGGGCGTCTCGGGCCGGGTGCAGATCACCGACTACGGCATCGACCGCTTCAACGACGCCTGCCGCACCTCGGTGCTGCGCTACACCGCCGAATGGGAGCGCTACGTCACCCGCCAGGCCCGGTGGGTGGACTTCGACAACGACTACAAGACGCTCGACCTCTCCTACATGGAGTCGGTCATCTGGGCCTTCAAGCAGCTGTGGGACCGGGGGCTGGTCTACGAGGCGCACCGCGTGATGCCGTACTCGTGGGGCGCCGAGACGCCGTTGTCGAACTTCGAGATCCGCCTCGACGACGCCACCCGACCGCGCCAGGACCCGGCCATCACGGTGGCCTTCGAGCTGACCGACGACGAGCCGCTGGCGCCCGGCGTCGAGGGCCCGGCCGAGATCTGGGCCTGGACGACCACCCCGTGGACGCTGCCGTCGAACCTGGCGCTCGCCGTCGGCCCCGAGCTGTCCTACGACCTGGTTCGCTCGCCGGCTCGGGAGGGACGGACCGTCGTCGTGGGCACCTCGGCCCGCGAGCGCTACGTCGCCCAGCTGGGCGAGGACGCCGAGGTGTTGGCCACCGTGTCCGGCGCCGCGCTCGCCGGTCGGCGCTATCGGCCGCTGTTCGACTACTTCGCCGAGGCCGAGGCCGCCTTCGTGGTACTGGCCGACGACTACGTGACCGACGCCGACGGCACCGGCATCGTGCACAACGCGCCCGGCTTCGGCGAGGACGACCAGCGCGTGTGCGAGGCCGCCGGCATCGCGCTGGTGGTGCCGGTGGACGACTCGGGTCGCTTCACCGACGACGTGGTCGAGTGGGCGGGCCAGAACGTCTTCGACGCCAACCCCGACATCATCCGGTCGCTCAAGGAGCGGGGCCTGGTCGTCCGCCACGACACCTACGACCACAACTACCCGCACTGCTGGCGGACCGACACGCCGATCATCTACCGGGCGCTGTCCAGCTGGTACGTCGAGGTCACGGCCATCAAGGACCGCCTGGTCGAGGCGAACCAGGAGATCAACTGGATCCCCGGCCACGTGCGCGACGGCCAGTTCGGGCGCTGGCTCGAGGGCGCGCGGGACTGGTCGATCAGCCGCAACCGGTTCTGGGGTTCGCCCATCCCGGTGTGGAAGTCCGACGACCCCGCCTACCCGCGCGTCGACGTGTACGGCTCGCTCGACGAGATCGAGCGCGACTTCGGCGTGCGCCTGACCGACCTGCACCGCCCCACCGTCGACGCCCTCGTCCGGCCCAACCCCGACGACCCCACGGGCCGCTCGATGATGCGCCGCGTCCCCGAGGTGCTCGACTGCTGGTTCGAGTCGGGCTCGATGCCCTTCGCCCAGGTGCACTACCCCGTCGAGAACAAGGCGTGGTTCGACGACCACTCCCCCGCCGACTTCATCGTCGAGTACATCGCCCAGACGCGCGGCTGGTTCTACACGATGCACGTCCTGTCGGTGGCGTTGTTCGACCGCCCGGCGTTCCGCAACGTGATCTGCCACGGCGTCGTGCTCGACGCCGAGGGCCGCAAGCTGTCCAAGAAGCTCCGCAACTACCCCGACCCCGAGGAGGTGATGGAGACCATCGGGTCCGACCCGCTGCGGTGGTACCTGATGAGCTCGCCCATCCTGCGCGGCGGCGACCTGCGCATCGCCCAGGACGGTGCCGGCATCGCGGACGTGGTGCGCCTGGTGGTCAACCCCATCTGGAACGCCACTGCGTTCTTCGGTCGCTACGCCAACATCGACGGCTACGCCGCCACCGAGCGGACCGACGCCACCGCGGTGCTGGACCGCTACGTGCTGGCCAAGACCCACGACCTGGTGGCCCGCGTGACCGAGCTGATGGACGACTACGACGTGGCCGGCGCCTGCCACGAGATCGTGGCGTTCCTCGACGCGCTCAACAACTGGTACATCCGCCGGTCCCGCGAGCGCTTCTGGGCCCCCGGCACCGTGGCCGAGGGCACGCTCGGCGACGACAAGCGCGACGCCTACGACACGCTCTACACCGTTCTGGTGACGCTGCTGCGGGTGGCCGCACCCCTGCTGCCGATGCTCACCGAGGAGCTCCACGGCGCGCTGGTGGGCGGCGACAGCGTGCACCTGGCCGACTGGCCCGACGCGACGTCGCTGCCGGCCGACGACACGCTGGTCGCGGCGATGGACCGGGCCCGGGCCGTGTGCTCCACCGCGCTGGGGCTCCGAGAGGACCACGGCCTCCGCACCCGGCTGCCGTTGCGGACCATGACCGTCGCCGGCGCCGACGCCGCCGGACTCGACGCGCTGGGCGAGCTGCTGCGCAGCGAGGTCAACGTGAAGGAGCTGGTGCTGACCGCCGACGCCAGCTCCGTGGGGTCCTTCGTGCTCCGCCCCAACGCCAAGCTGCTGGGACCCAAGATCGGTGGCGAGGTCCAGACGGTCATCAAGGCGGCCAAGGCCGGCGAGTGGGAGCGCGACGGCGAGGCCGTCGTCGTCGCCGGACACCGCCTGGAGCCCGGTGAGTTCGAGCTGGCGTTGGTGGCCGCCGAGGGCCGCGCCGCCGCGGCGGCCCGCATGGTGGACGCCGAGGGCCGGGGGGTCGATCTGGGCCTGGTGGTGAGCCTCGACACCGAGGTGGACGCCGAGCTCGAGGCCGAAGGGCTGGCCCGCGACGTGATCCGAGCGGTGCAGCAGACCCGCAAGGACCGCGACCTCCGGGTCACCGACCGCATCGCCCTCCGGCTGGCGGGTCCCGAACGGACGCTGGCCGCGGTCGAGGCACACCGCGACGCGGTGGCCGGCGCCACGCTGGCCACGTCCATCGAGCTGGTGGTCGACGGCGACGGCGACGACGTGAGCGTGGACCTGGAGGTCGCGACCGAGGCGTAGGCCGTCCGACCCATTTTCGGTGCCGCGCGCTCGCGTCGGCCCGAATCGGCCGGAGCCCTCCCCAGACTGGACCCGCGCCCGGACGGGTGCGGCCTGCCCGCTGGCCACTGGAGGGACCCCCGATGAGCTCCGTTTCCCGGACGCTGCCCCGGAAGCTGACCGCCACCCTGGTGGCCACCGCGATCGTGCTGGGGAGCGCCGCGCTGTTCCTCGACCGCGCCCAGGCCGGCTCCAGCGTCACCCCCACGAGCGGTCCGCAGGGCAAGACCGTCGTCGGCACCTACGGCGGGAAGACCAAGAGCCTGGTCACCATGCTCTTCCGCGTGCAGATGAACGGGACCGACTCGTTCATGTTCTGCATCGACATCTCCACCCTCATCGAGTTCGGCGTGTCCTACGACGAGGCGTCGTGGTCGACGTCCAACGTCCCGAACCTCGGTGAGATCACCCGGATCCTCTCGCTCACGAACGCCACCTCGACCAAGGATCCCGTCGAGATCGCGGCGGCCCAGGCCGCCATCTGGCACTACTCGGACGGCTTCGAGCTGGCCGCCAAGGACACTCGGAACGATCCGGCGGTGGTCGCCCGCTACGCCGAGCTGGTGGCCGCGGCGGCCGCGGATCCGGTGGAGAGCGAACCGGCCGGCACCCTCTCGGTGACGCCCGAGTCGGCCTCGGCGACGACCGGCCAGCCCCTCTTCTACGAGATCGCCACCACGGCCACCGCGCCCCTCACCCTCGAGACCTCCGACCCGGCGGTGTCGGTGCACCCCGCCGAGGGCGACGTCTGCCGGACCGACCAGGTCGTCGCCACCGTGACGGGCAGCTCGCGGGTGTGCCTCACCACTCGGGATCCCCGCCAGGACGTGAAGCTCACCGTTCGCACGCCGTCCGCCCAGGTGGCCGCCGGGCGCGTGTTCATCCGACCCGGTCGCCAGAAGCTGATCATCGGTCGTTCGGCCACCGCCCAGTCCGCCGAGGTCGTCAGCGCCACCTGGACCACCAACGGCGCCCCCGAGGTGTCGGTGAGCTGTCCGGCCGGAGGCGTGCGCTTCGGCCAGGCCGCCACCTTCACCGCCGCGGCGACCGACCCCGACGGCGACCCCCTCACCTACCTCTGGACGCTCAACGGCACCATCGTGGGCGGCGAGACGTCGTCGAGCATCACCATCGCCCTCCAGCGCCGTGACGTGCTGACCGTCACCGTCAGCGACGCCGGCGGCGCCACCGCCTCCGCCACCGCCGACTGCGCCGGGGACAACCCGCCCACCGTCCTGCTGTCGTGCCCCTCGAAGATCCAGCTCGGCGGCCTCAACACGTTCGTGGCCGTGGGCGAGGATCCCGACGGCGACGCCCTCACCTACCAGTGGTCGCTGAACGGCACGCCCCTGCAGGCCAGCACCGGTGACACCGTCACCGTCGAGGTCGACGAGGGCGACGTGCTGGCCGTGGTGGCCGTCGACGAGACGGGCAAGAGCTCGGCCTCCGCCGTCGCCGGGTGCCTGACGCCCAACCAGCCGCCGACCGTCACCATCTCCTGCCCCGAGGACCTCGTCGTCGACCGTCCCGCCGTCTTCACCGCCGCGGGCAGCGATCCCGAGGGCGGACCGCTGACGTACCGCTGGTACGTCGACGGCGAGCTGCAGCCCGATCAGACCGCCGACCGGGCCACCCTGGTCGTCCGGGCCGGCCAGAAGGTGGCCGTCGAGGCCGTCGACGGCCCCGGCAAGGCGTCGACCCGGGTCGAGGCCGCCTGCACCGCGGCGCCCGAGAACCGCCCGCCCACCGTCACGATCGCCTGCCCGGACGACCTCGTCTGGGGCACGCCGGCCACCTTCGAGGCCTCGGCCTCCGACCCCGACGGCGACAGCGTGACCTACGCGTGGACCCTCGACGGTCGACCCCTCGCCGGCCAGCAGGGCGCATCGGTGACCGTCACCCTCGACGAGGGCTCGGTGCTGGCCGTGACCGTCACCGACGGACGGGGCGCCGCCAGCGACGCCGTCCGGGCCGACTGCCCGGGTCGTCCCGCCAACCAGCCGCCGACCGTCGAGCTGGAGTGCCCCGAGGGCCTCGTCTACGGCGAGGCCACCACCTTCACCGCCACCGGCTCCGACCCCGACGGTGACGCCCTCACCTACGTCTGGTTCGTGGACGGCACCGAGGTGGCCGGCCAGCGAGGCCCCACCGCCGAGCTGGCCGTCGAGGAGGGCCAGCGGGTGGCCGTGCAGGCCTCCGACGGCACCGTGACCAGCGACGTGGTGGCGGTGGTGTGCCCCGGCACCCGGCGCAACCGGCCGCCGGTGGTCTCGGTCGAGTGCCCCGAGCGCCTGGTCGCCGGTGAGGGGGCGACGTGGATCGCCAACGCCGCCGACCCCGACGGCGACGTCGACCTGCTCTACCGCTGGTACGTCGACGGCGCGGCCGTGCCGAACCTCGACGGCCCGCGCGCCACGCTCACGCTCGCGGTGGGCCAACGGCTGACCGTCACCGCCACCGACGGCGACGGCGCCACCAGCGCCGAGGCCGAGGCCGACTGCCCGATGGGCACCCGACCCACGGTGGCGCTCAGCTGCCCCGAGGACCTGGTCTTCGGTGAGCCCGCCACCTTCGTGGCCACCGGCGACGACGTCGAGGACGGCGAGCTCACCTTCGTCTGGAAGGTCGGCGATCGCACGGTGGAGGGCGAGTCCGGCCCGACCGTCTCGCTGACGCTGGCCCGGGGCGACGTCGTCTCGGTCACCGTCCTCGACGCCGACGGCCTCGCCTCGGAGGTCGCCACCTCCACCTGCGTCGGCACGGCCCGGCCCTCCGTCGAGCTGGCCTGCCCGGCCCAGCTCGTGCTCGGCGAGCCCGCGACCTTCGTGGCCACCGGCGCCGACAGCGACGGCGACAGCCTCCTCTACCGGTGGTCGGTCGACGGGACCGAGGTGGCCGACCAGCGCGGGCCGCGGGCCACGCTCACCCTCACCTCGGCCCGACAGCGGGTCTCGGTGGTGGCCGTGGACCCCACGGGCACCGCCTCGGCGTCGGTGACCGCCGACTGCACCGGGCTGGCTCGGCCCACCGTGTCACTCGCCTGCCCCTCGGGGGTCGTGGTCGGCAAGCCCGCCACCTACACCGCGGTCGGCTCGGTCACCGACGGCTCGTCGCTGGCCTTCACCTGGGCGGTCGACGGCGTCGCCGTCGCCGACCAGCACGGGCCCACGGCCTCCCTCACCGTGGGTGACGGCGGTCGGGTGAGCGTGAACGCCCGTTCGACCAACGGCCTGACGTCCGCGACGGTCACGGTGGCCTGCGGCACCACCCCGCCGCCCACGACCCCGCCGCCCATCCCGCCGGCGCCCGAGGTGCTGGGCAGCCGGATCGTGGCCGCGATCCAGCCGGCCGCGGCGACCGCGCTGGCCTACACCGGCGGATCACCGCTCGGCCTCGTGGTCGTGGCCACGGCCGGCCTGCTCCTCGGCGGCCTGGTGCTCGTGGTGGCCCGTCGGCGGACCGCCGCCGCCCGGTAACGTGCGCCGGTGCCCGAACGCGGAGCCCTCGACGTCGTCGGCCGGGTCCGTGAGGCCTCCCGGCGACTGACCCCCGCCGAACGCAAGGTCGCCGAGGTGGTGGCGGCCGACCCGCAGGCCGTGGCCTTCGGCACGGTGGCCGAGCTGGCTCGACGGGCCGGCGCCAGCGGGGCGACCGTCGTCCGTCTCGCCACCCGCCTGGGCTTCGAGGGGTTCGCCGACCTCCAGGACGCGGTGCGCGACGAGCTGGCCGACCGGCTGCGGCCGGCCGCAGCGCGGATCCGCCGCCCGGCGGCCGACGACGTGGTGGGCGCGGTGCTGGCCGCGTCGGTGCACTCGGTGACCACCACCCTCGGCGAGATCGAACCCGACGACTTCGACCGGGCGGTCGGGCTGCTGGCCGACGAGCGCCGCGGCGTGCGGTTCCTCCTCGGCGACGCCGCCGACGGCGTCGTGCGCCACGCCGCCCAGGAGCTGGCCATGCTGCGCGACGGCGTGGAGACGGTCGGCGGCAACCCGGTGGCGGTGGCCCGACGGCTGGCCCACGCCGCGGCGGGCGACGTGCTCGTCGTGGTCGACGTGCGCCGCTACGAGAGCTGGCTGATGCCGGTGGTGGAGCGCTGGATCGACGGTGGCGGCCTCGTCGTGGCCCTCACGGACGGGCCGTTGGCACCGGTCGCGGCCCGAGCCGAGGTGCTCTTCGTGATCGACACCGAGGGCCCCGGACCCTTCGACCACTACGTGGGAGCCGTGGCGCTCCTGGCCGCGCTCGTGGCCGGCGTCGCCCGGGTCCGGACGGCCACGGCGGTCGACCGCCTCGACGCCATCGAGGCGGCCTGGGCCGGGGCGGGGGCGCTCGACGAGCCCGACTGATCCGCCGGCGGGACGACCGCGCCGGCGGTGCCGCTCAGTCGATCGGCCAGACCCCCGCCATCTGGGCGAGCTCGTCGCGGAAGTCGGGGTGGGCCACGGCCACGAGGGCCATCGCTCGCTCCCGGATGGTCTTGCCGGCCAGCTCCGCAGCGCCGAACTCGGTGACCACGACGTCGACCTGGTGGCGGGGCGTCGAGATGATCGAGCCGGTCGGCAGCTCGCCGAGGATGCGCGAGACCACCACACCGTCGACGGTCGCGGTCGAGGGCAGGCAGATGAGCGACCGGTCCTCGACCTCGAGCCCCGGCCCGGACACGAAGTCCTCGTGGCCCCCGATGCCGCTGAACTGCCGGCCCGCCACCGTGTCGGCCACCACCTGGCCCGACAGGTCGAGCGCCAGCGCACCGTTGATGGTGACCATCTTCCGGTTGGCGGCGATCCGCTCCGGCGAGTTCACCAGGTCCACGGGCAGGAACCGCACGTCCTCGTTGCCGTCCAGCCACTCGTAGAGCTCGGGGGTTCCGGCGGCGAAGGTCGTCACCGAGAAGCCGTCGTAGATGCCCTTGCGGTTCGTGACCTTGCCGGCCTTGTGCAGGTGCATGAGGCCCGTCGTGAACATCTCGGAGTGCACGCCGTAGTCGCCGCCCGGACCGTCGGCGAGGAGGCGGGCCACCATCGAGGGCACCCCGCCGATGCCGGTCTGGAGGGTGCAGCCGTCGCTGATGTAGCGCTGCGCGACCTCGGCGATGGCCACCTCGGCGTCGGTGGGCTCCACGTCGGCGAGCACGAAGGGCTGACGGTCGCTCTCGAACCACAGGTCGACCTCGTCGACGTGGAGGGCGTGGCGGTGCTCGGGCGGCAACCCCACGGTGCGCGGGAAGTGGGGGCTGACCTCGACGACGAGCACGCGGTCGTCGGCCGCGGCACAGCGGTGCAGCTCGGCGACGGTGGCCCCGGCGTGGAGCGAGAGGCTCATGTAGCCGTCCGCGTCGGGTGGCGCCGCCGCCGCGGCCATCACCCGCGGCCGGAGCGCCTCGACGATGGGAGCGAACCGTCGGAAGTCGGCGGGCACGAACTCGATGTCGGCGCCGGTGTCACGGAGGAAGCGCTCGGCGGGCCCGAAGAAGCCGCTGCGGTACTTCACGCCCGAGCGGGTGAAGAGGGTGTACAGGTCGGTGAGCAGCGCCCCGAAGACCCGCAGGTCGGTGAAGTCGTCCCGGTCGCCGAGCCGGTGGAGGAACTCGCCGGGGATGCCCGGCCCCAGGCCCACCGCCAGCTGGTCCTCGGACCGGACCAGCTCGACCGCCTGCTCCACGGTTCCCCGGACACCCATGCCGATCCCCCCTCTGTCGCACGCGGACCGCCCGCGCCGTCGAGAGACGGTACCGGGAGGTCGGGGCGCCCGGCCGGGGACGAAGGTCCGTCGCATTCGTTTCGATCTGCCAGCTACACTGAAACATCTCATTCATCGGAGGTGCCGTCATGTCGACCCTGCTCCAGCCGACCCTGCTCCAGCCGAGCCGCTCCGACCGCTGCCCCCCGGCGCCTCCGGACGGTGACGACGCATTCGACGTGCCGGCCGTCGCGGGCACGTGGTCCGACGAGCTGATGGCGGTGCCCGCCCACCTCGGACCCGACGACGCCGACTTCGTGCGGTCGGCCGGGCACGCCGCCCGCCTGCTCGACCCGGCCGTCCACGACCGGCTGGTCGACTTCGCCGACGACTCGGGCCCGGCGGGCGCGCTGCTGATCCGGGGGGTGCCGGTCGGCGAGCTGCCTCCGACGCCGGCCCGCCCCACCGACCCCGTGACCAAGGAGCACCTCAGCGAGCGGCTGCTCCTGACGGTGGCCCGCCGCCTGGGCCAGCCGATCGCGTACGCACCCGAGCACTCCGGCTCCCTCGTCCAGAACCTCGTCCCCACCCCCGACGACGTCGGCCACCAGACCTCGACGTCGTCGGGCGTCGAGCTGGCCTTCCACACCGAGACGGCGTTCCACCCCCACCGGCCCCGCTACCTGCTCCTCCTCTGCCTCCGCGGGGATCCGGGCGCCGCCACCACCCTGTGCTCGGCCCGCGAGGTCCTGCCCCACCTCGGCGCAGGGACTCGGGACCTGCTCCGCCGACCGAGGTTCCGCACGCGGGTCGACCGCTCCTTCCACCCAGCCGACCCGGACCGCCCCGGTCCCGCGCGGCCGATCCTGCGTGGGACCGATGATCGCCCGTCGCTGTGCTGGGACGCGGACCTCATGGACGCCACCACCCCCGAGGCGGCCGAGGCCCTCGCCGAGCTCGCGACGGTCGTGGCCGAGCACCATCGCAGCGTGGTGCTCGAGGCCGGCGACCTGCTGGTGGTCGACAACACCCGCTGCGTCCACGGCCGGAGCCCGTTCCCGGCCCGCTTCGACGGCACGGACCGGTGGCTGCAACGCGCCTTCGTCGTCGCCGACCTCCTGCCGAGCGACGCCGAACGCTCCGGCCGCGTGGTGACGACCCGCTTCGACCGCTGACCGCACGGGCGACCCGGCACGCGTTTGTCGCCCCCGGCGGCGGAGGGTCTGGCATCGTGGGGGACGATGACCGGCTGGTGCCCGAACTGCCGCGAGCGCCGCTGGAGCGGCATGCTGCGCTGCCCGGTGTGCGACACCCTCCAGACCGATCCGCCGCGCACGCTCCCGGAGCCCATGATCGACCTCCGGGCCCCGGAGCCCAGCGAGGAGGCCGAGCAGCTGGTCGGCGATGTGGTCGGCGATGTGCTCCACGATCCCGCCGGCGACCTGCCGACGGTGCGCCCCGAGCCCTTCGAACGCCCGACGCCCCTGCACCTGCGACCACCCGAGCCGGCCCCCCGGACCATCCGGGTGCTCGCCGGCGTGGCCGACTGGCTGGTGCTGACGATGTTCGTCTACCTGCCGACGTTCGCCTTCCTGCGCACCGACCGGGCCGACGGGTCGTCGACGGTCAGCGACCTCGGCCGGTGGGTGGTGACCGGAGCACCGTTCCTCTACGCCCTGCTGCTCGTCGGTGCCACGGGGGCGACCCTCGGCAAGCGCCTCTTCTCCATCCACGTCCGGGACCTGAACGGCAACCCGTGCGGCTGGCGGGCCGCGACGGTCCGCGCCGTCATCCCCTCGGCGGTCTCGCTGGTCGGCACCGCACTGCCGACGAGCCCGCTGTTCGATTCGGCCATCGGTGCCTGGATCAGCTCCCTGTGGTTCCTGGCCGTCTACGTCCCGCTGCTGTTCGACCCGCGTCGGCAGGGACTCCACGACCGGTTGGCCGGCACGCTGGTCATGACGCGACCGCTGCGCCGTCGCTCCCTCAGGTCGTGAGGGGCGGGCAGGTCAAGAGCAGCGGGCGACGAGGGCCTGGAGCTCGCGCGGCACCGACACCAGCGTGGTCGTCGAGGACCCCTCGGGGCAGGGCCGAGGTCCCGGCACCGCCCGCTCGGCCACCATCACCCACATCAGCCCCATGATCAGGACCACGAACAGGAGCGACAGCATGCGGAACACGCCCCCATCCTCGCCGCGTCGCCGCCGGACCGCCAGGGGCACCCTCCGGGCGGCATCGCTGTCCGTCGTGCTCGTGGCCGCCGCCGTGGCCTGCAGCGACACGACCGAGGGCGCCGCGCCGGAGGATCCGGCCACCACGTCGGCGCCCACCACGACCGTCGCGGCGACGCGACCGGCCGGGCCCGCCGCCGACCTCTCGACGGTGATCGAGGGGACCGACGTCTTCATCGGGGCCTCGACCGTCAGCGACCTGGCCGCGGTGGGTTACGTCGAGGAGGAGCGAGTGGCGACGGGCGAAGCCGCCGCCTACGTGGCCGACGGGCCCCTGCCCGGCGACGGCCGCTGGACGTTGCGGGCCGGCGACGCGGCGCTCTACCGCACCCGTGTGCTGGTCCGACGACCGGCCGAGGCGGCCGACGCCAGCGGGACCGTGATCGTCGAGTGGCTGAACGTGAGCGGCGGCGTCGACGCCAACCCCGAGTGGGCCGCACTGGAGGAGGAGATCGTCCGCCAGGGCCACGTCTGGGTGGGCGTGTCGGCCCAGCGGATCGGGGTCGAGGGCGGCCCGGTCCTGGTCCCGGCTCCCGGCGCGGAGGGTGTGGCGGGACGGGGCCTCAAGGCACTCCGGCCCGAGCGGTACGGCGACCTCACCCACCCGGGCGACGGCCACGCGTTCGACATCTTCACCCAGGTGGCCCGCGCCGTTCGCGAGGGTGGCGACCTGCTCGGCGGGATCCGCCCGACCCACCTGATCGCCGCCGGCGAGTCGCAGTCGGCGATCGCCCTGGTGACCTACCACGACGGCGTCCAGCCGCTGACCGACGCGTTCGACGCGTTCTTCGTGCACAGCCGGGCATCGGTGGCCCTGCCCCTCGTCGGGCCGGGCGAATACGCGGATCTGGCCGGGGCGATCGGCCGCGAGCCCGTCCTGTTCCGGACCGACCTCGACGCTCCCGTGCTCGTCCTCCAGGCGGAGGGCGACGTCGACGGGGTGCTCACCTCCGTGGCGGCCCGCCAGCCCGACGGCGAGCGGCTCCGCCTCTGGGAGGTCGCCGGAACGGCCCACGCCGACCGGCACCTGCTCGGCCCGCTCGCCGACTCGACCGGCTGCGGGGTGGACATCAACGACGGCCCCCTCCACGTCGTGGCCAAGGCGGCGCTGCGCCACCTCGACACCTGGATGCGGGGCGGGGTCGCGCCGCCCAGCCTCGAACGCCTCGAGGTCACCGGCGGCCCGACGCCGACGGTCCGCCGTGACGGCGACGGCATCGCGCTCGGCGGCGTCCGCACACCACCGGTCGACGTGCCGGTCGAGGTGCTCTCGGGTGTGCCGGGGCCCACCGGTGGGGTGATCTGCAAGCTCCTGGGATCGACGACGCCGCTGTCGGCCACGCGCCTCGCGCAGCGCTACGCGGACCGCGGCACCTACGAGGAGGCCTACGCCGCGGCGGTGGACGCGGCGATCGCGACGGGCGTGGTGCTCGACGACGACCGGGAGGCGATCGAGGCCTTCGCCCGCCCGGACCGCCTGCCCGGGTCCTGAACGGCACACGGATGTCCGCCGGCGCCGGCCGGCCCGACCGCCATGGAGAACCTCCAGATGGTCCCCGACGCCCGCCCCACGCGGAGTCAGTAGGTTCACCGACATGACGATCCTCGCCCACCTCGGACACGGACTCGACGGCTTCTGGGCCGGAGCCCTGCACCCCATCGGCGGCCTCGACCACCTGCTGGCCATGGTCGCGGTCGGTGTGCTGGCCGCCGTCCTCGCCGATCGTCACACGGTGTGGGTCGCCCCCGCCGCCTTCGTCGGCGGCATGGTGGTCGGCGGGGCGCTCGGGATCGCCGGCGTGGGTGCCGGGTTCGTGGAGACGGCCATCGCCGTGTCCGTGGTGGTGCTCGGCGTGCTCATCGCTTTGTCCCATGTGGGGAGCCTGCGGATCGGGGCCTGGATCCCGGCGGCCGCGTTCGCCTTCGGCGGGGTGCACGGCCTGGCCCACGGCGGCGAGGTGCCGGCCAGCGGGTCCCCCGCCGCCTACGTCATCGGGTTCGTGGTGACCACCGCGCTGCTCCACGCCGGGGGCGTCCTCGTCGGCACGGCGACGCGACGAGCTGCCGTGGCCCGCACCGCACTCGGCGGCGTGGTCTCCACCGCCGGCCTGGCCCTCCTGGTGGGCCTGCCCGCCTGAGCGGCGTACGAAGGTGGGCGCAGAGGGACTCGAACCCCCGACATCTGCCTTGTAAGGGCAGCGCTCTAGCCAACTGAGCTATGCGCCCCGGCCCGAACCGAGCGGGACGTGCATGGTACCCGCCGGGTCGCGACCCGACTCCGGGGCGCCGACGATCAGAACGGCAGGTGCGCGGCCTGGAGGGTGCGGAGCTCGTCGAAGAGCGCCCGGCACGCCGCCTCGTCGGGCGGCGAGCACGGGTCCTCGATGACGGCCTGCAGCGCCAGGTCGGGGTTCCCGGTGATCGCCGACTCGACCACGAGGTCCATGAGCGCCGTCTGCGTGTTGACCCAACCGGCGAGCGGTTCACCCAGCGGCGGCATCTGGTCGGGATGGATCCCGTCGCCGTCGACGGTGGCACCGACCTCGACGATCGCACCATCCGCCACGTCGGGCAGGAAGCCCCGGTTGGGGACGTTGGTGGCCATGATCCAGCGAGGGGTGTCGGTCCACATCGCGGCGACGATGTCGACGACCTCCTCGTGGCTGTGGCCGGCGAGGTGCAGCGGGAGCGGGACCTTCGTCGTCGCCGCCCAGCTCGCCGCACGCTCGAGGAACACCATGATCGGCTCGTGGAAGTCCAGCGGCTTGGGCATCCACTCGGCAGCGTCGAGCGCGAACGGGACGTACTCGCCGATGTGGCTGTCCACCGAGCACGGCACGAGGCCGTACTCCCGCACCATGTGCACCACGAGCGGCGAGTAGTTGAACTCGAGGAACGTCGCGCCGGCCAGCGAGCGGTCGAGCGCCTTCGCGACGCGGATCGTCCGTGGTGTGGGGTCGAAGACGGGCTTGGAGAAGAACTCCCGGACCCGCGGCAGCAGGTCCTCCCCCGTGCGGGTGTCGGTCAGCTCGGTGAAGAACGTGAAGTGGTTGATCCCCGAGGCCTTCGCCTCGATGTACTTCCGCGGGATCCGCAGCCGACGGGCCAGGCGGTGGATGCCCATCGGCATCTCGTGGCACATCCCCACGTTGCGGACCGACGTCGCCCGGTTGATCGCCAAGGTGACGCGGCTCATCGGGTTGGTCAGGTTGATGAGGAACGCGTCGGGGCTGTACTTCTCGATGCTGGCGCAGATGCTGAGCGTGTTCTTGATGCTGCGCAGCGAGTGGAACACCGCCCCCGGCCCCCCGTTCTCGCCGTTGATCTGGCGGGCGCCGTGGCGGTTGGGGATCTCGTAGTCCTGCTTCCAGAACTCGAAGCGGCCGAACTCGGCGCTCGACAGCACGAAGTCGGTGCCGTCGAGCGCCTCCCCCGCGTCGGTCGAGCAGTCCAGGATCACCGGAGCACCCGCCGACGCGTTGAGCTTTGCCGCGAACTGGTAGGCCCGTTGCAGCCGATCGGCGTTCACGTCGTGCAGCATCAGTCGGGCGCCACGGAGCTCGGGCGTGTGCACGACGTCGTTCACCATCGCCGGCCCGAACGACATCCCCCCGGCACCCACCAGCGTGATCTTCGGCGACGACGTCACGGCAGCCCCCTTCGACGAGTCCGGGACGCCCCTCGTCCCGGCGCCGAACCATCCAGTCACGCGACCGCGCCGGCGTCAAGCCGGACGGCACCGGCGCCAAGCAGCAGCGCGCCGTCTACCTCGGTACCGCCGGCCACATCCCGGGCGTCGGACGCGGGTGACCGGGGTTGAGGCAGCGCAACACGAGCGAGATGAAGTCGAGCAGTGCGGGAAGGGGCGGCAGCGGCGACGCCGAGACCTCGTGGAAGGCACGAACGCCCATCAGCGTGTCGTGGTAGGTCAGCAGGTCATTGAACCCGAACACCTCGCGCCGACCGACCGCCACGAACAGCTTCCCCTCGGCCTCGGGTGGACCGTAGGCGACGACGTGGTAGCGGCCGGTCGCCGGGGCCGGGACGGTGATCGTGGCGAGGATCAGGTCCGACGTTCCCGTGAAGATCTCGTCGAACGGTTGGGGCGGGACGTTCTGGTGGACCACCTTCACGCCCGAACCCGCCGGCACGGGGAAGGGAACCGGGTCGGCTCCCAACCCGGGACCGACCAGGGCGAGCGCCGGCCGGTAGTCACGGAGCCGGCTCAGCGCCGGCATGCCCAACTGGACGTAGAGCGACTGCCCCGCGACCAGGTCCATCGCGATCCAGAACGTCGACGCTCCGGACATGTCCTGGTACGCCACCTGCGACAGGTCGGGGTCGGCGACGAACAGGGCGTCGTCGGGACCCTCGTGCGCCCGGCCGTCCTGGATCGGCGCGTGCGCCGAGGCAGGGATCGCCATGAGGCAGGTCACCACCGACGCCACGACGAGGGTCGAGAGGAACGGGAGCATCGAACGCGGAGCCCGCCGTGATCGCACCATGACCGCCTCCTCACCGGGCAACTACCGGACGTCGTGCATCGTGATCCGGATGACCGGCATCGACCAGTGCCGAAGGTCCCGATCCGTCTCACCCGGGAATCGCCGAGCGTCTCCACGTGACCCGATCCGAACCTCCGATGACGCGCGTCACTGACGCGCGTTAGCGTGTCTCCCGTGCAGCGCAACATGGGCACGAGCCGAGCTGACAGCAACCCCCGGTCGGCCCAGCGTGAGGCGACGCGGGCGCGCCTGTTCGAGGAGACCGTCGCGGAGTTCCGCCAGCGGGGGTTCGCGGAGACCGAGATCGCCGTGATCACCGACCGGGTCGGCGTGTCTCGTGGCGCGTTCTACGTGCACTTCGCCGGCAAGGACGCAGTGCTACGCGAGCTGCTGCTCATCGAGGAGCGGCACATCTCCGACGCGGCCCGCGCCGCGACCGGTGAGGAAGCCGGTGTCGCAGAGGTGTTCGCGGCGGTCGTCGGCGCGGTCCTGGCCGCGGAACGGCGGCTGGGTCGTCGCCTGGTGCGGGATCTCTGCGCCGCTCAGTTCCGGCCGGAGTTCGCGCAGCTCCTGGCCGTCGATGACCACCCGCTCGGCCTGATGCTCGTCGAGGAGATCGCCGGTCGGTCAACGGCCTCCGACGCCGTGGACCTGGCCATGGTGTTCCTCACCGGGCTCTTCGGTCTGCTGGCCACCGACGAGGGCTCGGCGGCCGACCGACGCCGACGACTCGATCTGCTGATCCGGTGCACGGCGGGAGGCAGCGTTCAGCAGCGTGCAACCCCTCGGAGGAGGACATGACCGTGACGACCCTCGCTGGCGCGCCACCCCGTCCACCCTTGGTGGCGTCGACGCCGATCATCGGCTCGGCCCGCCCGTTCCTCGGCGACGTCCTCCCGTTCCTCACCCGGACGCGCGCCGCCTACGGCGACGCGTTCCGACTCCGGGTGTTCCACCTCGAGCTCACCTGCCTGTGCGGCCCCGACGCCATCGCGCTCCTGCAGAAGGACGGCGGCCTGCGGACCAGCACGTCGATGCACGTGCTCGACCGGGAGATGGACAGCCAGCTCCCGAGCATGATCGACGGCCCGAACCGCCAGACCATCCGCAAGGCCCACCACCAGTTCATGAACCACAGCCTCGAATCGACCCGGCGCGACGAGATCCAGGCGTGGCTCGACGAGCACACCCGCCGATGGGCCCCCGGGGTCCGCCTCGACGTCCTCAGCGAAGCCCAGACCCAGACCGTCGACGTCCTGTCACGGCTCCTCAACGGCGAGCCCTTCCCCTTCACCGAACGAGAGCTCGCCCTCGTGGTCCACACCATGATCTGGGCCACGTTCGGCCACGCTCCCCGGACGATCCTGCGCAACCCCGCCTACCGGTCCGTCCAGCAGCGCATGCGGGCCCACCTGCTCGAGCTCGTCCGCACGATCCGCTCCGACCCCGACCGCGTCGCATCGACCCTGGTCGGCCACTACCTCGACTTCCCCCCACCCCCCGAGATCGGCGAGTGGACCGACCGGGACCTGGTCTCGGTGCCCTACGGCGCCTACCTCGCCGGATTCGACACCGTCGCCTCGGCAGCGTCGTTCCTGCTCTACCGCCTCCTCACCAACCCCGACGCCCTCGCCCGGGTCCGCGCCGAACACGACACCCTCTCCACGGGCGCCGACGGTCCGGTCGACCCCGCCGCGCAGAGGTACCTACGGGCCGCGTTCCTCGAGACCGTCCGCCTGAACCCACCGGGGTCGGCGGTGCTCCGCTACCCCGACCACGACTTCGAGTTCGCCGGCTACTCCATCCGCAAGGACGACGAACTGCTCGTGATGATCGCCAGCGACCACCTCGACCCGCGGCTCTTCCCGGACCCGACCAGGTTCGACCCGACCCGCTTCCTCGGCACCGGCGCCGCCGAGCTCAAGCGTCGGGTGCTCCCCTTCGGCAGCGGGGCCCACCGCTGCACCGGCGCCGCACTGGGCGAACTGATCGCCGTCGAGATGGTCTCCAACTGGGTCAACCGGTTCGACCTCGAGGTGGAACGCGGCCGCCGAGGCGTCCACGCCACCGCGCGGCCCTACACCCAACCCAGCGGCCTCCGCGTCCGCGTCGTCGCCCGCCGCGGCGACGGGAGCGCCGGCCAGGTCGGATGAGGGGAACGACCGTCGTCAGACCGCCTCGGGCTCCCCCGCCAGCCGTCTCGTCAGGTCGGCGGCATCGAGGTGCGCGGGCTCGGTGTCGTCGAGGAACCGCAGCAGCACCTGGGCGAAACGGCGTGGATCCTCGACGTGGGGGAAGTGCCCGACGCCCTCGATGATCTCGAGGCGGCTCCCCGGCAGGGCCTCCTGCGCCGCGTGCGCGTGGCTCACCGGGATGATCGGGTCGTCGCCTCCCCACACGATGAGCGTGGGCAGGTCCTCGGCGAGGTACAGCTTGTCGTGCGCGCTGACCCGCTGACCCCGGAGGTCGATGACGGCACGCAGCGTGTGCAGGAACGCCGAGCGCGTCTCGGGGTCGACCAGCGACGCGTAGGCCCGCCACATCTCGACCGCGGCCGGTGCCGGCTGGAGCCCCACGCGACCGAACCAGCCACCGATCGACGCCGCGGCGTCACGGAGGAACGGCTGGAAGAACACGGGCAGGGCGAGATCCACGCCCGGGAGCGCCAGGAGCCGCAGCACCGCGTTGACCTCCTCGCCCAGGCCGCCGGCGCACACCAGCACCAGGCGCTCGACCCGTTCCGGGTACTGGTAGGCGAACTGCATGGCGATCCCGCCACCGAGCGACTGGCCGACGACCGTCGCCCGTTCGTGGCCGAGGGCGACGAGGAGATCCCGGAGGAAGCTCGCATGGGCGCCGACCGAGTAGTCGCTCCGTGGCTTCGCCGAGCGTCCGTGACCGGGCAGGTCAGGTGCCACGTAGGTCACGTGCGCTCCGAGGTCGCCGAGGATCGGCAGCCAGGTCGCGGAGCTGCCGGCCATGCCGTGCACCAGCAGGACCACCGGCCCCTCGCCGCCGGTGCGGTACCGCACCTCGTGGCCGTGCACCCGGATGCGCTGCCGATCGTCCACCTCAGCACCCACCGCGGACCTCCGCTCGTCGGTCGGGGCCGATCCGTCGATCACGGCCACGCACTCCAGACTGCCCCATCGGCGGCGATCCCGCCCGCAGCGCGGTCCCGTTCAGGGGTCGTCGTGGACGCGGCCCTCGGATCGCTCGAGGGTCCGGATGGCCTCGATGGCCTCGGGCAGCAGGGTGGGGAGCCCGTCGGCGGGGAACCACCGCCGTTCGTCGATCTCGGGCGACGGTGCCGGCCCCTCCACCGACAGGTCGGCTCCCGGGAGGGGGCGGGCCCGGAACACCACGCGCACGATCTGGTGGTCCGGTCGCACCACCACCGCGGGCTCCCCCACCAGCTCCACGGCGAGGCCCACCTCCTCACGCGCTTCGCGCACGGCCGCCGCAGCGGGGAGCTCCCCCCGGTCCAGCAGCCCGCCGGGCAGCCCCCAGTCACGCAGGTAGCTGTGGCGGACCAGGAGGATCTCGCCGCCCTCCCCGGTGATCACCGGCATCGCCGACACCGTGAACGACGGCTTGAGCAGACGCACCACCCGCTGGCGGACCCCACCGGGGATGCGGCCGTAGACCGCGTAGAGCCCCCGCTTCCAGCGCCCCTCGGTGCTCACTCGCTCCCTCCGGTACCGACGTCGGCCCCGTGCATCGCCAACGCCTCCAGCAGCTCCGCTCCCGCGGCCGCGACGACCTCCCGGCGGACGTCGTGTCCGAGCTCGGTGAGGTCCCGGCCCCGACGGTCGACGGCGGGCACGCCCGCCTCGGCGGCCACCAGCACGCCCCCGAGGTAGTCCCAGGGACCGTGCCCGCCCACGTCGAGGTTCACGTAGCCGTCGAGCCCGCCGTCGGCCACGGCGCACAGCTCCAGCGCCGCGCAGCCCAGGGCACGCACCTGCCAGCCCGGCGGCCGACGGCCGTCACCCCCGTTCACCCCCACCACCGCCTCGTCCACCGCAACGGCAGCCCGCAGCGGGAGCCGCTCCCCGTCACGGGTCGCCCCGGCGCCGCGCACGGCGCGGTAGGTGGTGCCCCGGGCCAGGTCGACCACCACCGCCACCCAGGGGCCGTGCTCGTCCACGGCGCACAGGCTGCACGCCGACCAGGGCAGACCCTTGGCGGCGTTGGTCGACCCGTCGACGGGGTCGACGACGGCCACCACGACGCGCGGACCACCATGGGGACCGTGCCAGCCCGTCTCCTCCGACAGCACCGACATCCCCGCCGCTCGCAGCGGCGCCACCACCAGCTCGTCGGCGACGACGTCGAGCCCGTACTGGCCCTGCCGTCGACCCGTCAGGGCCCCGAGCGCGGCGCCACGGTCGGGGCTCACCGCACCCAGGGCGTCGCGCACCGAACGGGCGACCCCCTCGAAGCAGTCGGCCACCTCGGCTGGGTCCACCGCGGCGACGCTACCGGCTCGCAGGCTGTCGGCCCGGCGTGGCAAGGTGAACCCGTGGCAGTGATCGACGTCGCCGGCTTCATCGCGGACCTGAAGGACCACGCGACCCGCCACGGCTTCCACATCCACGACGAGCGCCACTTCGTCGAGACCTACTCCATGCGCCAGGCGTGGGAGGTCGACCTCCATCCCGAGGAGGCGTGCGGTGGCCCGCTCGACCTCCACCTCGCGCTCGAGATCGACCCGCGGACCGTCTTCGCCTTCGAGGACCTCGTGGTGGACCTTCCCGAGGACGCGGAGCCCGAGGACCGCTACTCGTTCCCGCTGGTCTTCACCTGGTCGATGCCCCCGCTCCCCCACTGCCCGGACCTCCTCGTCCTGGCCACCGAGCTGGCCGGCATCGGCGGACCCGACCTGCCCATCGAGGTGTCCGCCATCGACTCCTACGCGTCGGTCACCGACCCCGCCGAGCGGAGCCTCACGATCGTCGCCCGCGTCGACGTCTCCCTCGCCCAGATCTTCCTCGGCACCGAGGACCTCTGCCCCGCCCTCGACGGCTGCCTCGACGTGAGCCGCTACCTCCTGGATCGGGCGCCGGTGTGGCTGGACGAGTTGTAGGACCTGCATCCGTGAGCGTGCCACCCCCCGAAGAAGACGACGTGTCGACCGGCGTCATCGATCCACCCCAGGTCATCGACGACCCCGTCGTCGCCGGCTTCCGGGCGGGCGACGAGTCGGCGCTGCGCGAGCTGTACCAGCGCCACGGGAAGCTCGTGTACTCCTACTGCCGGCGAACCCTCGGCCCCGAGCGGGCCGCTGATGCCACCCAGGAGGTCTTCCTGGCCGCCTGGAGATCCCGCGACCGGTACCGGCCCGAGGCCGGCACCCTGGCGGGCTGGCTCATGGGGATCGCCCGGTTCAAGGTCATCGACCTGTACCGGGTGGAGCGCCGCAACCCGCTGGCCGGCGACGAGGACGCCCGGCCCGAGGACGGCATGGAGCACGCGGCGCTCGAGGACACGGCCCAGCGGATGCTGGTGGCCGACGCCCTCGAGACGCTGCCCGAGCGGGCGCAGAAGATGGTCCGCCTCGCCTTCTTCCACGACATGACCCACGCGCAGATCGCGGAGCAGTTCGACGTGCCCCTCGGCACGGTCAAGAGCGACATCCGCCGAGGCCTGGAACGTCTGCGCCGCCACTTGGAGGGATTCGATGTTGCGCTTCGATCCTGACGAGCGGCCGGACGCCACCACAGCCGAGCTGGATCGCCGGCTCGCCCGGTTGACGGAATCGCTCACCGACGAGGACCACGCCACCTTCACCCCGCCCGACGCCGTCTGGGACGGCATCGTCGCCTCGCTGTCCGAGGAACGCCGCCTCGCCGACCGACCGGTCGTGCTCACCGGGGGCGCCCCCGTCCAGACGTTGCGCCCACGGCGGGCGCGCTGGATGATCCCGGCCACCGCAGCCGCCGCGGTCGCGGTGCTGGCCGGCGTCGTGGCCGCTGTCGTCACCGGCGACGATCGGTCGACATCGATCGAGCTGGCCGCGGCCCCGATGGAGACGCTGGTTCCGGTCGTCGAGGTGCCCGGCGCCTCGACCGCCACGGCCACCGCCAAGCTCGTGCGCGACGACGGCGGCACCATGCACGTCGAGCTCGTCGACGCCGCCATGCCCGACGTGCCCGCCGGCTACCACTACGAGATCTGGTTGGTCGACCCCGACGCCACCGATCCGCACTCCCTGTCACGGGGGGCCATGGCGGGCAAGGTGGACTTCGAGGTTCCCCCCGACCTCGATCCCGCGGACTATCCGATCATCGACGTGTCGGTGGAGCCGAACGACGGCGATCCCACCCATGCCGGGCTCGACCACAGCATCCTGCGGGGACGCCTCGAGCTCTGAGGCCGGCCGGGCGCCGTCGGCCAGCCGACGGCGCCCCGCCCCGATCAGCCGCCGGGTCCGGCAACGGTTCCGACCCGCTCCCGTCGCACGAACCAGAAGTCGATCCGAACATCGTCGGGGACGGCCCGATCCAGCTCCGCCCGGAGCGCTGCGAGGTCGGGTTCACCCGGAGCCGCGATCGTCACGTCGATCGCGTTCCGGCCGCTGTGGGTCACTTGCTCGGCACGGGCGTCGGAGGTCGCCTCGACCCATTGGTCCACGATCTCCTGCACCCTCGAGAGCAGCTCCAGGTTGACCGCGTCGGTCTGCTCTCGACGGGTCCAGTCGATGCGCACCGTCTCCACGTCGGCGAAGCGTGAACGCAGCGACCGCTCGAGGGACGCCGAAGGCGGCGCGTCGCGCGTCGAGCGCAGCCTGACGACGAGCTGACCGAGCTCGAGGTCCAGGCCGAGGATCTCGGTGTCCCCGCCCCCATCGGCCAGCCAGTCCCGAACCGCCGCTTCCGCTGCGGTCCGGGTCAACATCGGCAGCTGACGCTCTGCCGATCCCCCGTCCGGCTGACCGACGGCGCGGGTCTCGGTCCAACGGATGTCGACGCTCACGGGCCGTCCGATCGCGGCCTCGAGTTGGGAGCTGACCGGCTCGGCCGGAGGCGGCGGCACCGGCCCCGAGAGTTCGACGCGGACGCCGTCGTCGGTCAGCCGCACGTTGTCGATCTGATCGGGACTCGAACCGAGCCACGCTCGCACGACGTCCTCGACCATCCGACGCTCCCGGGCACCGTCGGCCACGGCGACGCTCCGGAGGCCGAGCGGTATGGCCACGGCGACGATGCTCGGGGTGACCACGAAGAGCATGACCGCACGACGGCGCCGCCAGGAGCTCAAGCGTTCCGGCACGAACCCGCTGAGCAGGAAGACGACGATGCTCGCCGCGACGATGGCGACGAGGTTCGTGGCGAAGAGCAGACCGGCCCCTTCCGCCAGGTCGGGCCGTCCGGCCTCGAGGGTCATGCCGATCGCGCCGAGCGGGGGGACGAGAGCGACCGCCACGGCCACACCGGGAAGCGCGGAGGAGACATCCTCTCGCACCGTGGCGAACGATCCGGCCGCCCCTGCCGCGATCGCCACCACCAGATCCCGGAGATCGGGCGCCGTGCGCGCCAGCACCTCCGCCGTGAGCTCACCGTCGGGGAGCAGGGCGGCCAGGACGAACGCCGTGACGACCGAGCCGAAGGCCCCGATGGCGACCACCACGGCCGTCCGGGCCAGGTTGGACGGCATCGCGAGCGCTGCGGCCGCAGCCACGCCCATCAGAGGAGCCATCAGTGGTGCGACCAACATCGCGCCGATCACGACGGCCGACGAGTCGAGGGACATGCCCATGACCGCGATGACCACGGCCAGGACCTGGAGGAGGAGGAAGCGGTGGAACCACCCTGTGTCGGTCCGCAACGACACCGCTGCCATCACTCGCCGCCGCTCCTCCGGGTCGAGTTGGCGCGCCGGGGCTCCGCGGACCTGCACGCCGCCATGGTGGCATGCGAGCCCTCCGGGCCGAGCCCAACGGGCACGGATCCGCGTCCGCGATCCAGCCACGACGGCAATGGAGCGCGAATCGCGACGGTCCGTCACACGATCGCGACACGAGGTCGCGACCATGCCGGTGCGGAGATCTGCTCGGAGCGAAGGACGGTGGTCGAGGTGGACGATCGGGGACGGAACAGGAACGATCCGACGAGCGCAGCACACCGCGTCCGGTTGGCCCCGGTGCCGTCGGACATCGCGTCGTCGGCGCTCGACGAAGTTGCGGGCCAGCTCCCCTCCGGAGCACACCTCTTCCTCGACCTCGTCGACCACCTCACCATCGACCCGTCGTTGCTCCGTGCGATCGCACGATTCCTCGATCAGGCGGCAGAGAGCGGCCGAGAGGTGGCCGTCGTCGCCGACACACCCGCGGTCGTGGCGGCCCTGGGTCCGGAGTGCCGGGCGCGCGGCGTCGAGATCCGCCCGAGGCTCCGAGCCTTCTGTCGCCCCCTCCGCAGCGCGCCATGACCTGGCACCTCCCGGACGGCCGGGACGCAGGCTCGTGGGGCCGGCGGGGATCGAACCCGCGACCGAGCGATTATGAGTCGCCTGCTCTGACCACTGAGCTACGGCCCCGGGTGTGGCGATCGTACCGGTCCCTCGGTGTCGGTGGGTCCGACCTAACCTGTGCCCGATGAGCGGATCCAGTGGAGCCACCGGCACCGACACCGACCTCGGCGTCGACCTCGAGTCGCTGCTCGGTGAGCAGCCACCGGAGGAGTGTGCCCACATCGTGCGGCGTTCCGGCTCGCTCGGCGCCGGCGCGCTGGTGACCGCGGCGGCGGAGGCCGGCATGGAGATCGAGGCGCTGTGCGGCTACCGGTGGGTGCCGCGGGGTCACGCCCCCGACGACCTCCCCGCCTGCCGACGCTGCGTCGAGATCTGGCAGTCCCTCTCCTCCTGACCTCCCGGCCCGGCGGCCCGACCGGCCCGGTCGGCCAGCACCGCCAACGCCGCCACGACGTCGGGGCCGGCCTCGACGATCTCGAAGTCCACGCCGAACATCCCGAGGTAGGCGGCCAGGATCGTCGGCTCGGCCCCGTTGAGGGTGGCCACGCAGCGGTCGGCCCCCTCCGCCTCCACCATGCCGTCCCGAGCCGAGATGCCCCGTGCCACCTGCTCGGCCGGCGCCATGAAGCGGACCCGCACGGTGTGGGGCCAGGGCACCTCGATCCGCGACGCCACGAACGCGTCGATGTCGCCGCCGGGAACCTTGCGTGCCGTGAACCGGTGCCCGTTGGTGTCGGGCTGGGCCATCCGGTCGACCCGGAACGTGCGCCAGTCGTCCCGATCGAGGTCGAAGCCCACCACGTACCACCGCCGACCCGACGCCACCAAGCGCAGCGGCTCCACGCGCCGTTGCGTCGCCGCACCGGCGCGGTCGACGTAGGTGAACCGCACCAGGAGCTGCTCCCGACACGCCCCGGCCAGGGTGGTGAGGTCCGCCGGCTCGACCGCCGGCCCCGGCGACCAGGGCACGCTCACGGTCATCGCACCCAACGTGGCGACCTCGCGACCCAGCCGGGGCGGGAGCACCTGCTCCACCTTGCCCAGCGCCCGGGCCGCGGCGTCGCCGGCCAGGCCGGCGGGGTCCGCGGCCAGCTGTCGGAGGCCCACCACCAACGCCACCGCCTCGTCGTCGTCGAAGAGCAGCGGCGGCAGCTGGGCGCCCGCGGCCAGGCGATAGGCACCGCCCACCCCCGGCTCGGAGTGCACCGGGTAGCCCAGCTGGCGCAGCCGGTCCACGTCGCGGCGCACCGTCCGGGTGCTCACACCCAGGACCTCGGCCAGCTCGGGACCTCGACGCTGCGGCGCCGACTCGAGCAGGGACAGCAGGCGGAGCAGGCGACCCGACGTCGTGACCATCCCGAAAGTCTCGCGCCATCGAGGACAGTTACTGTCCGCATCCCACTCTAGGGTCGACGCTCGTGAACGAACCCATCCCCGCGATCGAGGCCATCGACCTCGTCAAGACGTACCGGGGCAAGGAGGGCGAGGTCGACGCGGTGCGCGGCGTCTCGCTCTCGGTGTCCCCCGGTGAGATCTTCGGCTTCCTCGGCCCCAACGGCGCCGGCAAGTCCACCACCGTGCGCATGCTCACCACGCTGCTCACCATCACCTCGGGCACCGCCCGGGTGGCGGGGGTGGACGTGGCGGCCGACCCCCACGGCGCCCGCCGCCGCATCGGGGTGGCGCTCCAGGACGCCGGGCTCGACCTGCGCCAGAGCGGCCGCGAGCTGCTCGTGCTCCAGAGCCGGCTGTTCGGCATGACCGCCGCCGAGGCGGCCACCCGGGCCCAGGAGCTGCTCGAGCTGGTCGAGCTGACGGAGGCCGGCGACCGCCGCATCCAGGGCTACTCGGGCGGCATGAAGCGCCGGCTCGACCTGGCCTCGGCGCTGGTGCACCGCCCCGACGTGCTCTTCCTCGACGAGCCCACCACCGGGCTCGACCCGGCCAGCCGCATCGTCATCTGGGACGAGGTGCGTCGCATCAACGCCGAGGGCACCACTGTGTTCCTCACCACGCAGTACCTCGAGGAGGCCGACCAGCTGTGCGGACGGCTGGCCATCATCGACGGGGGTCGCATCGTGCGCGAGGGCACGCCCCAGGCCCTCAAGGACGAGCTGGCCGCCCGGCTGGGCGACGGTGCCGAGCCCACGCTCGACGACGTGTTCCTCGACGCCACGGGGCGCACCCGTGAACGGGTCGCCGGCCAGGTCCAGGAGGTGCAGGCGTGAACCAGACCATGATCCTCGCCCGGCGAGCGCTCCGTGAGGGGCTCCGCCAACCCGACGCCCTGCTCCCCACGCTGTTCATCCCGCTGTTCTTCCTGGTGGTCAACGTGGGCCAGGCCGCCAAGATCTTCCCCTCCAGCGGCACGCCCTTCCTCCTCGGACAGAACTACGCGGCCTTCCAGCTGCCCACCTCGCTGCTCACCGCGGCGTCGTTCGGCACCGCGGCGCTGTACCTCGTCGAGGAGATCGAGGGCGGGTACTTCGACAAGCTCCGGGCCACCCCCATCCCCCGCGCGTCGATCGTCCTCGGACGCCTGCTGGCCGAGATCCCCAAGAGCGCCATCATGAGCACCGCGATGATCCTCATCGCGCTCCCCTTCGGGGTGCGCATCCGGGCCGGCATCGGCGGCTACCTCCTGATCGTGGTGCTCCTCGCCACGTGGGCCACCGTCTTCAGCGGGTTCATGCAGCTCATCGCCATGAAGACCCGCAGCGCGGCAGCCACCAACTCGGGCAGCCTCATCTTCTTCCCGCTGCTGTTCCTGACGCCCAACTTCGTCCCTCGCGACCAGCTCAGCCGGCCCATGGAGATCGCCGCCACGCTCAACCCCGTCACCTACATCATGGAGGCGGCCCGCTCCCTCATCCTCGAGGGCTACGACTGGGCGGCCATCGGCCGCGGCTTCCTGGTGGCGGGCCTGGCCGGGGTCCTCATGCTGACCCTCAGCGTCCGGGCGGTGAACCGCTACGACTGAGGCGGGTAGGGAGGGACCATGTCCCTCCCCGGAGCCCGCTGATGTCGACACGCACCTCGCCCTGGCGCACCGAGGTCGACCTGCCCGCCATCCCCCGTCGCGAACCGCCGCCGCGCAGCGAGGTCGTGGTCGTCGGTGGCGGGATCGTCGGGCTGACCACCGCCCTGCTGCTCCGCCGTCAGGGCGCCGAGGTCACCGTGCTCGAGGCACGCCGCCTCGGGTCGGGCACGACCCTGGGCACCACGGGCAAGGTCACGTCCCAGCACTCGCTCATCTATGCGGACCTGGCCCGCCGACGCGGCGAGGCCGTGGCCGAGCAGTACGCGCAGGCGAACCAGGCCGCCACCGAGCTGGTGGCGTCGCTGGCGGCCGAGGTGGGAGCCGACGGCGCCTTCGTCCGAGCGCCGGCCTACGTGGTGGCCATGGACGGCAGCGAGCACGACCGTCTCCACGACGAGCTCGAGGTGGCACGACGGCTGGGACTGCCCGCCACCCTCCGCGACGAGTGCGACCTCCCGTTCGCCGTGAACGGTGCGCTCCGCTTCGACCACCAGGGCTGCCTCCACGCCGGCCGCTACCTGAGCGCCCTGGCCGCCGAGCTGCTCCGCCTCGGGGTCGAGGTCGTCGAGGGGACCCGCGTGACCGCGGTCGAGGAGCACGACGACCACGTCGAGGTCCGCACCGACTCGACCGCCGTGCAGGCCGGCCACGTGGTCATGGCGACCCTCCTCCCCATCGGCGAGCTGGGCGGGTACTTCGCCAAGGTGCGCCCGCACCGGGCCTACGGCATCGCCGTCCGGTTGGCGTCGGGCGGGATCGAGGGGATGCACATCAACGTCGGGTCCCCCACCCGCTCCACCCGCCCGTGGACACCGCCCGACGGCGGCACCGGCATCGTCGTCGTCGGCGAGGACCACCCCACCGGGACCGCCGACGCCAGCCCCTCGCGCTGGGGCGCCCTCGAGCGCTGGGCACGGGACCACTTCGACGTGGCATCGATCGACCAGCGGTGGTCGGCCCAGGACTTCACCACCGTCGACCGCGTCCCCTTCATCGGCCGCGCCCCGCGCAGCGAGCGGGTCCTGGTCGGCACCGGCTTCGGCAAGTGGGGGCTGAGCGGCGGCACGGCCGCCGCCATGATCTGCGCCGACCTGCTCGCCGGCCGGCCCAACCCCTGGCTCGAGGCCTTCGACCCCACCCGGCTGGGTGGGCCGGCCGCGGTGGCCGAGCTGGCCAAGGACAACGCGGTGGTCGGCGCCCACTTCGTGGCCGACCGCGTGGCGCGCCTGGGGGCACCCTCGCTCGAGCAGGTCGCCCCGGGAACGGGGGCCATCGCCCGCTCCGGGAGCCACGCCGTCGCGGCCTACCGGGCGCCCGACGGCGAGCTGCAGACCGTGTCGGCCACCTGCTCGCACCTGGGCTGCACCGTGCACTGGAACCGCGCCGAGCAGTCCTGGGACTGCCCCTGCCACGGCTCACGCTTCGACGTCGACGGTCAGGTGCTCGACGGCCCGGCGGTCACCCCGCTCGGAGAATGACGGAACCCCCTGCGGGCGTGACCCCGTCAACCTCATGTGCGTATGGTTCGCGGCATGACGTTCTCCATCGAGCCGCCTCCCGATGAATCGTTCACCGTCAAACCGGTCAAGTCGAACAAGAACCTCCGGAACGGGGTCGCGATCGGCGCCGCAGCGGTGGCGATCCTGCTCGTCGGCTACGCGATCGGCGCCGCCGGTGATGAGGAGTCCGCCGTGACGACCGCTGCCTCCACCTCGACCACCTCGAAGCCTCGGACCACCACCAGCGAGGCTGAGCGGACGACGACCACCAGGTTGAGGCCCACCACGACCACGACCATCCCCGGTCCGGACAGCGAGTGCACCCAGGCGTTCGAGCAGGCGAATCGTTCGAGCGGTTCGCAGTTCTCCTTCGGCTCCGAATCGGATCCGGTGTTCCGCACGATCCAGGTCTGCACCGAAGACCAGTGGAACCGGATCCAGGTCCAGTTTCCGATCGACCGCACGCTCGCCGATCTGTGCGACTCCCGCATGGGCATCCCGGCCACCGCGTGCGGGTTCGCTGATGCGGCCCGTGAGGCACGACAGATCCAGGAGCGCGAGCAGCTGCTGAGCTCGTGTGGAAACGTGGATGTGGACGCCGTCGTCAAGAACCCCGACGCCTTCACGGGTACCTGCATGCTCGTGTACGCGGAAATCACCCAGTACGACGCCGCAACGGGCACCTGTCAGTTCCGCGCCAGGTGGGACTCCCGCGCACAGCGAAGCTGGTACAGCTACGAGGGGGACAACGCGTACTTCACCTCTGGAGATGGGGCCTCGATGTGCCCCGCGCTCGAGGGCATCGACAACGACGACGTGGTCAAGCTCTGGGCTGTCGGGGAGGGCTCCTTCAGCTACGACACCCAGATCGGCGGCAACACGACCGTGCCGAAGTTCCGAGTCGAGCGCGCCGAGATCGTGGAGAAGAACTGACCCGACCCAACAAGCGATAGCCAACCCGAACGCGCCAGAGCCCTGCGGCTGCAGGGGTCCCGTTGGTTCCAGGGGTGAGGCTCGAACTCACGACCCCCCCAGAGCTTCCGGGCTTTCGGACAGCGTTCATCCCGCATGGCTGCACCCCCTTTCAGGGGTCCTCGACGATGTCGGTTTCCCACATCTCACTCGTGTGAGACCGCCCGAACTCCAGCGAGACCAGGTCGTCGGAGGCGGCGACGTTGGCGATCCTCGGGAACTTCGGTCGGCCGGTGATCCCGGCGAGCCGGATCCTGAGATCCCTGCGCGACCTCGGCAACCGAGCGGCCCGCCTCGACCAGATCGGGCGCCCGACGCCACAACTGGACGGGGTACCCGATCCTCTCCCTGCTGCCCCCTCCTAGAGGACAACAACCCCACGAATCCGAAGGCCCGACTTTGCGGAGCTCGGGGCAGACGGCACAACCTTCCCAGTCCGTCCCCTCCGAGACCCCGGATTCCTCATTCAGCCTCGTAGACCGTGAGATTCATGCCAGAGTCCGGGTGGTAGTTCCAGAACGCCTTGTAGTCGCCCCAACTCGTCTCCATCATTCCGTCGAGAGCACGGGTCTGGCCGATCTGGGCGACGACGCGGTCCGGAGTATCGAGCAACATCAGAACGCACGTCGCGTCCGAGAAGTCGTCGCCCTCGAAGTCCTCTTCACCCTCGGTGTCGAACGTGATCGAGGTCCCCTCGTCCCCGACGTTGGTTTCGACCCCGCAGCTCTCTGCTGCTTCTGCGATCGGCGTGCCCGAGTCAGGTTCGTGTGTCGTAGCGCTTCCGGTGTCATCTCGTGAAGCCAACACCCAGACACCTCCGCCCACCATTACGACCAACAGGGCGAGTATCAGTAGGGCGAACCTCCGGTCGGACCTCTTCACCCTTGCCCTGGCCTGAAGCCGCGCGGACTCGCTGGCGTCCGAAGGTTCAAGCCAGAACTCGGCAAGCCCGGTGCCGCAAGACGGACAGAACAGATGGGTGTGCTCGACGGGAGCGGAACAGTCCGGGCATACGTACACGTGCGTCAGCATCGCACGATCGTCAGACATCGTCGACCGGCGCATCCCGACCTCCTTCCGCCGGCGAGCGAGTCGGAGGTCTGCACCCGCTACTTCGTTCTCGCGGACTTCTCGCGGCGTGACGCCTCGTTGCCAGCCTCGACCTCGCCCCTCGCCCCTCGCCCTCCGCCGGCGGCTCTGACCACCTCGACCACCGCAGGCCCCGACACCGGCACCCGAACGCGACGAAGCCCCTGCCACGGGCAGGGGCTTCGATCTGCTCCGGGGGTGAGGCTCGAACTCACGACCCACTGATTAACAGTCAGTTGCTCTGCCAACTGAGCTACCCCGGAAAGGCGGGGACAATCTAGCAGCGCCGGGTGCCTGTCCCGACCGACCATCTCGACTCAGAAGCCTGTGATCCCGGCGACTCGCCGTTCTGTGACACCGCCGTCCCGACCCGCCACAATGTGCAACCGTGCACGGAGGGGCTGAGGCGAGGGTGGGCCGGCATCACCTGGCCCCGGCCGGTCGCCGATGAGCAACGCCGCCGCCGAGGCCCAGGCCCGGGACCTGATCGACGACCAGCTCCAGCGGGCCGGGTGGCACGTCTGTGACCGCAAGGACCTCGACCTGGTGAACCACCAGGGCGTCGCCGTGCGGGAGGTGATCATGAAGCCGGGCCACGGCCGGGTCGACTACCTCCTCTACGTCGACCGCTCGGTCGTCGGCGTAATCGAGGCCAAGCCCGTGGGGACGCCGCTGGCCGGTGTGGAATGGCAGTCGGCCATGTACGCCACCGGCCTGCCCGACGCCTACCTGCCCCAAGCGGTGCTCGTCGGGGACCGCCTGCCGTTCGTGTTCGAGGCGTCGGGGTCCGAGACCCAGTTCACCAACGGGTTCGACCCCAGGCCTCGACCCCGGAAGCTGTTCAACTTCCCCCAGCCCGCCACCCTGGCCCGCATCGTCCGTGACGCCCAGGCCACCCCAGCTGCAGCCACGTGGCGTGCCCGGGTGCAGGCCATGCCCCCCGTCGATGGCTATGACCTGCGGCCAGCGTCGAAGGTGGCGGTGAAGGGCATCGAGGCGTCCCTGGCCGCCCAGACCCACACCCGGTCCCTCGTGCAGATGGCCACCGGGGCGGGGAAGACCCGGATGGCGGTCACCGAGTCCTACCGGCTCATCAAGTACGGCGGGTTCAACCGGATCCTGTTCCTGGTGGACCGCAACAACCTGGGCGACCAGACGCTGCGGGAGTTCCGGGACTACGAGACCCCCGACGATGGCCGGAAGTTCACCGAGCTGTACAACGTCGACAAGCTCACCTCGGCGGGGATGATCGGCTCCTCCAAGGTCGTGATCTCGACCATCCAGCGGGTGTTCTCGGTTCTGCGGGGCAACGAGGTCACCGACGCCGACGACCCTGGCCTCGACGGCTACACCCCCACCGCCCCCGTCAGCGTCGACTACAGCCCGGCCCTGCCTCCCGAGGCGTTCGACCTGGTCATCGTCGACGAGTGCCACCGGTCGATCTACGGGCTGTGGCGGGGGGTGCTGGAGTACTTCGACGCCCACATCGTCGGGCTCACCGCCACCCCGACCAAGCAGACCTTCGGGTTCTTCCAGCAGAACCTGGTGTCCGAGTACACCTACCCGCAGTCGGTGGCCGACGGCGTGAACGTGGACTTCGACGTCTACCGGATCCGCACCGAGATCACCGAGAAGGGCTCCAAGATCGACGCCGGCACCGTGGTCCCCAAGCAGGACCGCCGGACCCGCCAGCAGCGCCTGGAGGAGCTGGAAGAGGACCTGGAGTACAAGCCGTCCGAGCTGGACCGGGCGGTGGTGAGCAAGTCCCAGATCCGCCTCGTGCTCGAGACGTTCCGGGACCGGCTGTTCAGCGAGATCTTCCCCGGTCGCACCGTGGTCCCCAAGACGCTGATCTTCGCTAAGGACGACAACCACGCCGAGGAGATCGTCCACACCGTCCGAGAGGTCTTCGGTGAGGGCGGGGACTTCGCCGCCAAGATCACCTACAACGCCAAGGACCCCAAGGGGCTCCTCCAGAAGTTCCGCAACTCCCCCACCCTCCGGGTCGCCGTGACCGTCGACATGATCGCCACCGGCACCGACGTGAAGGCCATCGAGTGCGTGTTCTTCATGCGAGACGTCCGGTCCCGCACCTACTTCGAGCAGATGAAGGGCCGAGGGGCCCGCACCATCAACGAGGCCGACTTCCGGGCCATCACCCCCGACGCCGACCGCAAGGAACGCTTCGTGATCGTCGACGCCGTCGGCGTGACCGAGCACCCCTACGTCGACGCCGCCCCCCTCAACAAGAACAAGACCATCCCCCTCGGCCAGCTCCTGGAGAAGGCCGCCAACCTCACCATCACCGCCGACGAGGTCTCCACCCTCGCCTCCCGCCTCACCCGCCTCGAACGAGAACTCACCCCCGCCGAAGACGCCCAGCTCACCGTCCTGGCCGGCCAGTCGCTCCGCTCCATCAACCAGGCACTCGTCACCGTCACCGACCCCGACACCCTCGAACAGCTCGAGCAGAACGCCCCCCGCCGGTCCGACGGCTCCCCCGACATGGACGCCGCCCTCAAGGCCCACATCGAGGCGGTGATCAAGCCACTCGCAGGGAACGCCCCGCTCCGTCAGCGGCTGCTGGAGATCCGGGCCAGCCACGACCGGGTCATCGACGAGGTCAGCATTGACGTCCTCCTCGGTGCCGAGGGGAAGATCGACACCACCAAGTGCCGGGAGATCGTCACCTCCTGGAAAGGCTTCCTGGAAGAGCACAAGGACGAGATCACGCTGCTCCAAGTGCTCTACAGCCAGCAGAAGGCCGCTGGCATCACCTTCGCTCAGATCGCCGACCTGGCCGCCAAGATCAAGGCTCCGCCCCGCTCGTGGACCGTCGACCTCATCTGGAAGGCCTACGAATCCCTCGATGGCGACAAGGTCCACCACACCGACCGCCACACCGCCACCGACCTCATCTCACTCGTGCGCTTCACGCTCCAACAACAACCCGAGCTGGTCCCCTACGCCGTCGGGGTCGAGGAGCGCTACGCCGCCTGGCTCACCCAACAGGCCCAGGCCGGCGTGACGTTCACCGACGAGCAGCGGTGGTGGCTCGATCGCATCAAGGACGCCATCATCCAGTCCAACGGCCTCGCCGTCTCCGACCTCGACAAGGCCCCCTTCACCGAGCGAGGCGGCATCGACGGCGCCGGAGCCACCCTCGGCACCCAAGCCCAGCAGCTCATCGACGCCCTCAACCAGGCCCTCGTCGCATGAGCGACGCCCCCGACTCCGACGCCCGGCTCCCGGCCTCGTGGACGGTACGAAGCCTTGCCAGCATCTCCACCAAACCGCAGTACGGCTGGACGACCTCGGCGTCACCCAACGGCGAGGTCCGACTCGTTCGGACAACGGACATCACCCGAGGACCGATCTCCTGGTCCGAGGTCCCGTACTGCACGGAAGTCCCGGGCGACCTGAGCAAGTACAAGCTGGTGTCCGGTGACATTCTCGTGTCCCGGGCGGGCAGCGTCGGATTCTCTGCGCTGCTTGAGCAGGCGCCTCCGCTTGACGCCGTATTTGCCTCCTACCTCATCCGGCTCCGCCCATCCTCGGAAGCACTGCCCCGCTTCTTGGCACTCTTCATGCAGTCACCTGGCTACTGGGCGCAGATCACCGACATGAGCGCAGGCGTGGCCCTCCTCAACATCAACGCTTCGAAGCTGTCTGCACTGCGAGTACCACTTCCGCCGCTTGAGGAACAGCACCGAATTGTGGCGTTGCTAGAGGAGCACCTGTCCCGTCTCGACGCCGTCCTGGCCACCGTCACAGCCATCCGAGAGAAGGCCTCCCAGTTCCATCGCTCCCTTCTCCATCAGGCGTTCTCGGGCGAGCTGGCGGGGGCGGGTGACGACTGGCGGATGAGGACCCTCAACGACCTCGTCGAGGATCGTTCCGACATCGTCGACGGTCCGTTCGGCTCCAACCTCAAGAGCGCCCACTACGTCGACCAAGGCGCACGGGTCATCCGACTCCAGAACATCGGTTTCGGCGACTATGTCCCGGGCGATGCCTTCATCACGTTGGAGCACTACAAGTCGCTGGCCAAGCACAACGTCACCGAAGGCGACCTTCTGTTCGCTTCGCTCGGAGAGAACCTCCCCCGGGCCTGCCTCGCCCCCAAGTTCGACGAACCAGCCATAGTCAAGGCTGACTGCGCCCGTGTACGCCTCCGAACCGATATCAATCGGAAGTTCGTGCTCCATGCCACCCAACGGCCCGAAGCCAGGCGATGGGCAGCGAACGCCCTCCATGGGATGGGACGCCCTCGGCTCGGGTTAGGGAGTATCCGGGAGTTCCCAGTGCCGGTTCCCACCCGCTCCGTGCAGGACGCTGTTGTAGAGGCAATCGAAGAGCACCTCTCGCTCGTTGATGGCGTCCTCGCCGGGGTGGACGCCGCCGAGCGCAAGTGCGACGCCGCACGTCGATCGCTCCTGCACGCTGCATTCACCGGAAGGCTCACTGAGGAGTGGAGGGAGACCACCCGTGTCTGATGCCCGCCAACTGGTCGACAAGTTGTGGAACTTCTGCAACCTGCTGCGGGACGACGGCGTGTCGACCATCGACTACACCGAGCAGCTCACCTACCTGCTGTTCCTCAAGATGGCCTACGAACGGGAAACCCGTCCGCTCAACCCCGAGCGGATCGTCCCGCCGGAGTGCTCGTGGCAGCGACTGCTCGACACCGATGGTGATGAGCTGGAGGTCACCTACCGGCACATCCTCGAGGAGCTGGCCCGCCAACCCGGCACCCTCGGGGTGATCTTCCGCAAGGCCCAGAACAAGATCCAGGACCCCGCCAAGCTCAAGCGGCTGATCTCCGAGCTGATCGACAAGGAGAATTGGTCCGCCACCGGGGTCGACATCAAGGGCGACGCCTACGAAGGCCTGCTGGCCAAGGGTGCGGAGGACATCAAGTCTGGCGCCGGCCAGTACTTCACCCCCCGTGTGCTGATCGCCGCCATGGTCGAGTGCATCCAGCCCACCGTGGACGACACCGTGGTCGACCCGGCGTGTGGCACCGGAGGGTTCCTGCTGGCCGCCTACGCCTACGCCGCCCGAGACGCCGACAACTTCACCCCCGCCCAGAAGGACCACCTCCGAGACCACTTCGTGTCCGGGGTCGAACTGGTCGACGGCACCGCCCGCCTGGCCGCCATGAACATGCTCCTCCACGGCATGGGCCAGCCCAACGGGTCGAGCCCCGTCGAGGTCCGAGACGCCCTCACCGCCGATCCCGGCCGCCGCTGGTCGGTCGTGCTGGCCAACCCTCCGTTTGGCACCAAGTCCAGCGTGAAGATGGTCGGCGAAGACGGCAAGGTCAGCACCGGCAACCTGGAGATCGTCCGGGACGACTTCTGGGTCACCACCTCCAACAAGCAGCTGAACTTCGTCCAACACATCAAGACCATCCTCGACACCCACGGAAGGGCGGCTGTCGTCCTGCCGGACAACGTTCTGTTCGAGGGCGGGGCTGGCGAGACGCTCCGCAAGCGGCTCCTCAAGGAGTTCGACGTCCACACCCTCCTGCGGCTCCCCACCGGGATCTTCTACGCCGGAGGCGTCAAGGCCAACGTGCTGTTCTTCGACAAGCGGCCCGCCCGAGAGGACGGGGCCCCGTGGACCGAGAAGTTGTGGGTCTACGACTTCCGCACGAACCAGCACTTCACGCTCAAGCAGAACCCGCTGCGCCCCGAGCACCTGGCCGACTTCGTGAAGGCCTACCTGCCCGGCCGGCCCCGCTCCGAGCGCATCGAGTCCGACCAGTTCCGGGCCTTCACCTACGACGACCTGGTCGCCCGGGACAAGACCAACCTCGACCTCATCTGGCTCAAGGACGAGTCCATCGAGGACGCCGCCGACCTCCCCGCACCCGAAGTCCTGGCGCTCGAGATCAAGGAGGAGCTGCAGTCAGCCCTCGAAGAGATCGATGCGATCATCGCCGCCCTCGGAGGAGTGGTCGAGTAAGCCGCAGCAAGCCGGCAGTTCCACCCGTCGACTTCGAACGGCGGTCCACCTACTCTTGGCGGCGACGCCGGCTGGACGGTCGAATCGGACCGGTCGGGCCGAAACGGCACCTGCAGCTGCGCACACCCCCGGGAGGAAGATTCGTGAAGGTTTCCGAGGCCTATGCCCGATACTTCCGAGCTTTCAACTACGACCACGTACGCTGCGCATCAGCCAATCCAGATGACGCCCATAGAGCCTGGGACATCCACCAAGGCCTCTTCCGCCCTTACGTGCGTGTCCCCATCGACGACCAAGTGACCTGCGTTGTCGGAGCGAACGAATCAGGAAAGAGCCAACTTCTCACGATCCTCCGACAAGCCCTCCTCGCCCAGAGTCGTGACGTTTCCGATTTCTGCAGGTACTCAGAGGCATTCAGGGTGGACGATGTTCTTCGACTCCCTCACCTCGGCGTTGCGCTTGACGGCATCACCGGATCCGATATTGAGGCATTGGCCAATCTAGGCATCACAGCCACCACCGGCTCGACCGTCCGTGTGTTTCAGCAAGACTCTCAACTCGTCGATCTGTATATAGACGATTCCGATGCGCCCATTACCGTCGAGGCGGGTGCACTTCGCCCTCTGCTCCCGTCCGTGGTCGAGATTGACCCAGAACTGCGATTGCCCGACGCTGTTCCCCTGGATTTCCTAGTCAACACCGCGTCTGGCGCCGAAACCCACATCGTCACCTCCTCGGCAACAGCAGCAATTGCCGACGTGCTACGAAACCTTCCGAGCAATGCAAACCTCATGGCAAACCGTTTCCAAGAACTCATCACGTCGTTTCGAGAGTTCAGTCTTGATCCATCTACTGCCGCTCAATACAGCCTTGCCTACGACTTACTGACTACTTGCGGCGGCGTGGATCCATCGACATTTGAGACTCTAAGGTCGATCAATTCCAGGCAAGATAAGCGAGGCTTCGTTGGAGCGCTGGAGACGCAGATCAATGAACAGCTAGTCGAGACACTCAATCTCTCGAGCTGGTGGACTCAGGACAAAGCGTTCCGGGTCTCGGTGCGAATTCGTGAATTCGAGATAAGTCTAATGCTGACCGACCGCACCGGATATGAGTACGCTTTCGACGAGCGCAGCTCGGGGCTGCGATACTTCTTGAGTTACCTTATCCAGTACTTCTCCTTCCTGAAAGGTCCACTACGGTCCGGTCGAGACGAAGTCCTTCTGATGGACGAACCGGATGCCTACCTCTCGAACGCTGCCCAGCAGGATCTTCTTCGACTCTTTCAGCACTTTGCCGACGGCGGAACCGAGAAGGCCCAGCAAGTCGTCTACGTGACCCACTCCCCGTTCTTGATTGACAAGAACCGACCCGAGCGAGTGCGAGTCCTTGACAAGGGCGTAGGTGACCAAGGCACGAGGATCGTCAAGGACGTAAGCAGGAACCACTTCGAGCCGCTTCGTTCGGCCTTTGGCAGCTTCGTTGCAGAGACGGTCTACATCGGAACATGCAATATCATCCTTGAAGGCGCATCAGACCACATCTACTTGGCTAACGCCTCGCGGGTGTTGCTTCGGCGTGGCACGCCGGAGGGTGGCTTCCTCGACCTCAACGAAGTCACACTTGTTCCCGCTGGATCTGCATCCCACGTCTGCTATCTGACGTTTCTCGCTAGAGGACGGGACGCACATCAACCCGCCGTAGTTGCCTTCTTCGATGGGGACCCCGAGGGTCACGCCAAGGCTCAGTCCCTCCGGGAGCTAACGATCGAAGGGGCTAAGACGATTCCTGACCGCTTCGTCGTCGAGCTGAATAGCGGTATTCCGGGGCTCGACACCCAGCGACCAGGAGGGCCTACCTGCATCGAGGATCTCGTACCCCCTGAGCTTCTCGCACAGGCATGTGATGCCTACGCACGACGCCTCGGCTTGCCAACACCCGGGCTCTCAGCCGAGGCAATTGTTGGCGAGATGTCAGAAACGGAGGACTCATACACGGCTGTTCAGTCGGCGCTCACTGCCGCCGGTTCAGACCTCAGGCTTGACAAGGTTCCCCTATCACTACACGTGGCCGAGATCGTTGCCAGCAGCTCGAGCCCCGACACTGATGCACCAATCGAGCTGCTTCTGGCCAACTTCGAGCATCTGTGTCGATACCTGACCGCCCTTCAATCCGACGCCGTTAGTGAGCGGGTCAACCGAGAAGTCCTAGGTAGGACTCGTCGGGCTGTGAGGTCCTTCCTCCGTGAGAACCCGACGGGGTGCACCAAGGCGAAGCTCCGCTTCCTATTCGACGAGATCGAACGGGGCCTAGACGACACCTTCGAAAGCCTCGCCATCCGCAACGAGATCGGGAACTTGAGGTTCCGTGCTCAGCTCGATTCCGATGACCATGTCGACGTCCAAGAGTACGGGCAGATTCGTGAGCAGCTTGGCCGGCTACACGAGGCTGGCCTCGTTGCCTCCCAAGAAGGCGGTGGTTCTTAGATTGAACGTTGGTCGCCTTCGTGAGACCTGCAGCCAACTGTGCAGCCACGGGGGTGAGCAGTGGTGCTTGATGGTGAACGTGACGTCTCCGTCCGCACTTCGGAACCAGCCGAGGTAGGCAATGGCCGTCAATGGTGAGCGCCCCGTCTACTGATTGACAGTCAGTTGCTCTGCCAACTGAGCTACCCCGGAAAGGCGGGGACAATCTAGCAGCGCCGGATCGGGATCCCTGACGTGGACCCCTCCGCTACTCGACGTCGAGGTAGTCCCGCAGCTTCTGGCTGCGGTGCGGGTGGCGGAGCTTGGCCAGGGTCTTGGACTCGATCTGGCGGATCCGCTCCCGGGTCACGCCGAACTCCTTGCCCACCTCCTCGAGGGTGTGGGCCTGGCCGTCCTCGAGGCCGAAGCGCAGCCGCACCACCTGGCGCTCCCGCTCGTTCAGCTCGTCGAGCGCCTCCATCAGCGCGGTGCCCAACATCCGCTGGGCCGCGGCGTCGGCGGGGGCGATGGCCTGGGCGTCCTCGATGAAGTCGGCCAGGAAGCTGTCGTCCTCCTCGCCCACCGGCGAGTCGAGCGAGAGAGGGTCCTGGGAGATCATGAGGATGTCGCGAACCCGCGACGGCGCCATGTCGACCTTCTCGGCCAGCTCCTCGATGGTGGGCTCCCGCTCGAGCTCCTGCATGAGCTGGCGCTGGTGACGATGCACCTTGTTCATCGACTCCACCATGTGCACCGGGATGCGGATGGTGCGGGCCTGATCGGCGATGGCCCGGGTGACCGCTTGGCGGATCCACCACGTGGCGTAGGTCGAGAACTTGAAGCCCTTGGTGTAGTCGAACTTCTCGACGGCGCGCATGAGGCCGAGGTTGCCCTCCTGGATCAGGTCCAGGATGGCCAGGCCACGCCCCAGGTAGCGCTTGGCGATCGACACGACCAGGCGCAGGTTGGCCTGGGTCAGCTGGTCCTTGGCGGCGTTGCCGTCCTTCACCACACGCTGGAGCCGTCGCCGTTCGGAGAACTCCAGCTCCCGACCGGCGGCCGCTGCCTCGGCGAGCTCGTTCTCGGCGGCCACGCCGGCCTCGATCCGCTTGGCCAGCGACACCTCTTCCTCGGCGGTGAGCAGCGCCACCTGGCCGATCTCGCGGAGGTACATCCGCACCGGGTCGGAGGTGCCCACGCCGACGAGGGCGGGCATCGTGACCGCCGTCGGCCGGGCCACCCGGCGGGCCCGGGCCGCCACCCGGCCGGCATCGGCCTCGGGATCGTGCTCATCGGCCCCGGCCGGAGCCGCGCCCACCGTGCCGATCGTCGGGTCGACGACGTCGACCGCGTCGCCCTCCACCTCGGACAGCTCGGTGACGTCCACCGACTCGTCCACGGTGATGCCCTCGTCGGCGAAGTGCTGCTTCACGTCGTCGACGACCTCGGCGGTCATCTCCACGCCGAGGGCCGAGAGCACCGTGTCGAGGTGCACCACGTTGCCGTTCTGGCGCGCCCCTTCGATGAGTCGTTCACGCTCGTGCGATGACAGCTCGTCGAACACCACGAAGGCAGGCTATCCCGGCATCCTCCGGTTGCAGCGTCCGAAGTGGGCGCGTGATCCGATCGACCACGCGGTCGTTCAGCGGTCGTCGCCGTGCTCGGCCAGCCAGTCGATCACCGTCAGCAGCTCGTCGGGCGCGACGGCTTCACCGGCCAAGGCCTGCTGCTGGAGGATCAACCACTGGATGGCCGCGGTGAACGCCAGCGGGTCCTCGGACACCTTGGCCTCCCGCTCCAGGCGCCCGATGGCCCGGCGCACCGCCTCCTGGGTGAGGCGCACGACCACGTCGGTCACGTCGGCGGTGGACTCCTCGACCGCCAGGCGGGCCAATAGGTCGCCCAGCGCGGTGGGTGCGTCCTCGAGCGCCGCGTGGAGGTCGGGTTGTGCGGCCACCAGGACGTACGCGGCACGGGTGCGCTCGTCGCCGAAGAGCGCCGGCCGCAGCCAGCCCTCGATGTCGGGGCGCCGATGGACCAGGAGCCGCAGCGCCTCGAGCTCGGCCGACTCGCGCACCGGAGCGGGCCGCTCGGCGGCCAGGCCCGCCAGGAACGGATCCCCGTCGTCGTCGTGGCCGGGATCGCCGTCGTCGTGGCGGGCCGGCGCGGCGGCACGGGCGGCCGCCACCTTGGCCCGGGTCCGCGGGTTGGCCAGCTCCTCGCGCAGCAGGTCGGGCTCGGTCCGACACGTGGCGGCGACCTGGAGCAGGTACTGGTCGCGCACGAGGGCCGACGGATGCTCGGCGATCACCGCCACCGCCTGGGTGGCGGCCCGACTCCGCCCCTCGGGGCTGGACAGATCGGCCCCCTCGAGCACCCGGTCGACGCGGAACCCCAGCATGGGGCGGGCCTCGGCCACGGACTGCACGAGCAGCTCGGGGTTCGACCGCGACAGCTCGTCGGGGTCGTCGCCCGGAGGGAGCCGGATGACCGACACCTGGATCTCGTGGCGCTGCTCCCACTCGTAGACCCGCTCCGACGCGGCCTGGCCGGCCTCGTCCGCGTCGTAGGCCAGCACCACCCGGCTGGTGAAGCGCTTCAGCGACCGCACGTGCTCCTCGGTGAGCGACGTGCCACAGGTGGCCACCGCCCGGGGCACGCCGGCCCGGAAGAAGCCGATGACGTCGGTGTAGCCCTCGCAGACCACCACCTCGCCCGACTGCACCACGTCGCCCTTGGCCCAGTTCAGCCCGTAGAGGGTCCGGCTCTTGTTGTAGAGGGCGTTCTCCCGCGAGTTCTGGTACTTCGGACCATCGGCTCCCGGGAGCTTGCGGCCGCCGAAGGCCACCGGCCGGCCCTGGTCGTCGAAGATCGGGAACAGCACCCGCCCTCGGAAGAAGTCCTGCTGGCGCCCGGCCTTGTTGCGGAAGCCCAGCCCGCAGTCGACCAGCACGTCCTCGCTGACCCGCAGGTGACGGCACAGCTGGTCCCAGTCGTCGGGCGCCCACCCCAGCCGGTACTGGTCGACCATGTCGCGGTCGAAGCCGCGGCTGCGCAGGTACGCCCGGGCGGGACCGGCGTCGCCCCCGGTGAGGAGCCGCTCGTGGTACCAACCCACCGCCCGCTCCATGGTGTCGCGCAGCTGCTTCTGACGCTTGCGGGTGGCCCCCTCGTCGGCCTCGGTGTAGTGCAGCGTCACGCCGAACCGGTTGGCCAGCCACTCCACCGCGCCCACGAAGTCGAGGTGCTCGATCTCTCGCACGAAGGTGATGACGTCGCCCTTGGCCCGGCAGCCGAAGCAGTAGTAGAGGCCGTCGACGCCGTTCACCGAGAACGACGGCGACTTCTCCTGGTGGAACGGGCACAGGCCGCTCCAGCGCTGGCCCACCTTGCGCAGCTGGGTGTGCTGGGAGACGACCGCCACGATGTCGGCCGTCTGTCGCACCCGGACGATGTCCTCGTCGACGATGCCCATCAGCGCTGGCCGCCCTGGTCGAGCGCGGCATGGGCCGCGGCGAGGCGGGCGGCGGGGATCCGCCGCGGCGACACCGAGATCTCGTCGATGCCGAGCTGCGCAGCGATGGCGATCGACGCGGGGTCGGCCGCCTGCTCCCCGCACAACGAGACGCCGAGCCCGGGGTTCGCCGCCCGCCCCGTCTCGACGGCGAGGGCGACGAGGCGGACCACACCGACGGGGTCGAGGGTCTCGAAGGGGCTGCGGTCCCACGCCCCGAGCGCCCGGTAGTGCTCGCCCAGCTCGACGTCGAGCTCGCGGGAGAGTCCCCAAGTGAGCTGGGTCAGGTCGTTCGTCCCGATGGCGAAGCGCGACACCGATGGCGCCAGCGCGCCGGCGCACAGCGCGGCGCGGGGCGTCTCGACCATCGCGTCGAGCTCGACCGAGCCGGCTCCCGGCACGCCGTCGAGGAGCCGGCGCACCTCGGCGAGCTCGGCGGGATGGCTGACCATGGGCACCACCAACGAGCAGGCGGGCCGGTCGAGGGCCGCGATCGCCGAGGCCTGGGCGGCCACCAGCCACGGGGCCACCAGGGCGAGTCGGACGCCCCGCAGGCCCAGCGGCTCGTCCTCGTCCGACACGAGCCACCCGCCCTCGCTCCAGGTCACCGCCAGGTCGAGCAGGCGGACCCGCAGCGGCCCCTCGGGTGCCGCCGCCGCCAGTCCGGCGACGTGGCCGGCCATGTCCGACGCGACCTCGGCCATCGCCGAGGTGTCGCCCGACAGCGCCCGGCCCAGCCGATCGGCGTCGGCACGAGCGGCGCGCTCCACCCGGCACAGCCCGATGCCCGCTGCGCCCATCGCTGCCGCGGCGGCGGCCTCCTCGGGGGTGTCGGCGTTGGCCAGCACCCGCAGCGACGCCACGGCGTCGGCCCAGCCCAGCAGCGTGACCAGCGCGTCGGGCAGCTGGGCGATCGGGCCCGCTCCCCCGCTGCCACGATGGGCGCCCTCGTCGAGGCGTCGCACCTCGCCGGTGTGCCCGTCGACCAGCACCGTGGCACCGTCGTCGAGGTCCATCGCCCCGGTGGCGCACACGGCGGGGATGCCCAGGTGACGGGCGACGATGGCGGCGTGGGCGGCCACGCCACCCCGCCGGGTGACCACCGCCGCGGCCAACCGGAGCGCCGCCTCGTCGCCCGGCGTGGTCTCGTCCACCACCAGCACCGCGTCGCGCCCGGCCTCGACCAGGTCGAGCACGGCGCCGAGGGAGCCGGCCACGCGGCCGACCGCCACGCCGGGCGAGGCCGGCGTCCCCACGGCCACCAGCTCGCCGTCGGCCGCGGCGCCGGCCACCGCGGCGTGCCGTCCGAACACCACGTCGTCGACCAGCGCCGGGCTGACCGCTCGCACGGCCGCGACGAGCTGGGCCCGATCCGTCGGATCGGTCACCGAGGCGACCGCCCGCTCGATGGCCTCCAGCGCGGACGTCATGGCGGCCCGACCCTACCGGCCGGGCGCCGACACCTTCCCCGGGGGCGGGGTCTCAGGCCAGGCGCTCGGCCAGGTAGTCCACCAGGCGGTCGATCGAGACCCGCTCCTGGGCCATCGAGTCGCGCTCGCGCACCGTCACCGCCCGGTCCTCGATCGAGTCGAAGTCGAAGGTCACGCAGTACGGCGTGCCGATCTCGTCCTGGCGGGCGTAGCGCTTGCCGATGGACTGCGTCTCGTCGTAGTCGCACATGAAGCGGGCCTGGACCGCGGCCAGCACCTCCTGGCACGGCCCGATCAGCTCGGGCTTCTTCGACAGCGGCAGGATGGCCACCTTGTAGGGGGCGATGCGGTGGTGGAGGCGCAGCACCGTGCGCCGCTCGCCCTTCACCTCGGTCTCGTCGTAGGCCGCGATCAGGAAGGCCATGGCCGTGCGGGTGGCGCCCGCCGCCGGCTCGATCACGTGGGGCAGGTAGCGCTCGCCCGACGCCTGGTCGAAGTACTCGAGCTTCTCGCCCGAGTGCGTCTGGTGCTGGGTGAGGTCGTAGTTGCCGCGGTTGGCGATGCCCTCCAGCTCGTCCCAGCCCCACGGGAAGAGGAACTCCACGTCCGAGGTGCCCGAGCTGTAGTGGCTGAGCTCGTCCGCTTCGTGGGCCCGCAGGCGCAGCAGCTGCTCGGGCATGCCGTGGTCGAGGTACCAGCGGTAGCGCTCGCCGCACCAGTACTCGTACCACTGGTCGGCCTGGTCGGGCGGGACGAAGAACTCCATCTCCATCTGCTCGAACTCGCGGGTGCGGAACACGAAGTTGCCGGGCGTGATCTCGTTGCGGAACGACTTGCCGATCTGGGCGATGCCGAACGGCGGGCGCTTGCGCGACGTGTTGACGACGTTGGCGAAGTTCACGAACATGCCCTGCGCCGTCTCGGGCCGCAGGTACACCTCGTGGCCGGCGCCCTCGACGGGCCCCGCGTGGGTCTTGAACATGAGGTTGAAGGCGCGCGGCTCGGTGAACTGGCCGCGGGCGCCGCAGTTGGGGCAGACCTCGGGGTCGTCGAGCTTGTCGAGGCGCCAGCGGCTCTTGCAGCTGCGGCAGTCGACGAGGGGGTCGGTGAAGTTGGCCAGGTGACCCGAGGCCTCCCAGATGGCGGGCGGGCCCAGGATGGCGGCGTCGAGGCCCACCACGTCGTGGCGGAGCTGCACCATCGAGCGCCACCAGGCGTCCTTCACGTTGCGCAGCAGCAGCACGCCCAGGGGCCCGTAGTCGTAGGTGGAGCGGAACCCGCCGTAGATCTCGGCGGAGGGGAACACGAAGCCGCGGCGCTTCGACAGGTTGACGATCTTGTCGAACAGCTCGGGATCGGGCTGGGGGCCGGCGTCGGACGGAGCGGGGTCGGACTGGGGGTCGGACATGGCGGAGCAGGCTATCGACCCCGTCGTAGCGTCAGGCCCATGGCCCAGCACTCCATCGATCCCGACGCCCTGCCCTACGCACCGGAGAAGCTGCCCCGCAAGGCCGACATCTCGGGCAACGACTTCTTCGCGGTCGACATGCGGGTCGGGCGGATCCTCGAGGTCGAGCCGTTCCCCGAGGCCCGCAAGCCGGCGTGGAAGATCACCGTCGACTTCGGCCCGGTGGTCGGCGTGCTCCGCTCCAGCGCCCAGATCACCAACTACTCGGCCGACGAGCTGGTGGGTCGGCTGGTGGTGGGCGCGATCAACCTGGGGGTTCGCCGCATCGCCGGGTTCGAGTCGCAGTTCCTGGTGCTGGGTGGCCTGCTGGCCGACGGGACGGTCCAGCTGCTGTCCCCCGACGGCGACCCGCCGCTCGGGGCCGTCGTGGCCTGAGCGCGCGCCGGCGTCATCGGCGCGTCATCGAGCCGTCACCGGAAAGGCGCCGCATCGGCAGGTCCCGCCGATAGCGTCGGTTCGTCTCTCCCCTCGAGAGCGAAAAGGAGCACCACCGTGAGCGATCCGTACGACCCGAACCAGGGCAACGTCCCGCCACCTCCTCCGCCTCCCGGGGGTGGGTTCACGCCGCCACCGCCGCCGCCCCCCGGGCCGCCCGGGGGTGGGTTCACCCCGCCCCCTCCGTCGCCTCCCGGCGGCGGCCTCCCGCCGCCCATGCCCCCCGGCGGCGGCGCCGGCTACACCGGCGGCTACCAGCCCTACACCCCGGGGATGACCCCGCAGACCGCGGGCACGGCCGACATCGGCAGCGCGTTCAGCTGGGCCTTCGCCAAGTTCCAGCAGCACATCGGACAGTTCCTCGTCCTCAGCGGCGTGATCTTCGTGGTCAACCTGATCGGTCAGATCGTCACCAACCAGCTGGCCGAGTCGACGGTCGACGGGCTGCGCATCGACGACAACGGCAACCTCGTGGACTCGAGCAACTTCTGGTCGGGCCTGGTGGGCACGCTGGTGCTCGGGATCATCTTCGGCATCCTGGTGGCCATCCTCCGGATCGGGATCTACCGGGCCGCGCTCAAGGTGACCCGCGGTGGCGCACCGGCCATCGGCGACCTCACGTCGACCGAGCACCTGGTGCCGTTCATCATCACCTCGATCGTCACCGGCCTGGCCATCGTGATCGGCACGATCCTCTGCATCCTGCCCGGCATCGTGGCGGCGTTCTTCTTCGCCATCGCTCCGCTGTACTCCCTCGACCGGGGCGCCGGCGTCGGGGACGCGATCGGCAAGAGCGCGAGCGCGGCCACCAAGAACGTCGGGCCGTTCATCGTGCTGATGATCCTCGGGTGGCTGATCGGCTTCGTCGACGGCTTCGCCTACGGCGTGCCGGGCCTGTTCCTGTACCCGATCCTGGCGCTGCTCAGCGCCCACATCTTCCGCCAGATCAACGGCGAGGCCATCGCCGCCTGACCACGGCGCTCACGACGCGGCACGGCCCCGGGCATCGCCCGGGGCCGTTCCGCGTGCGGACGGGATCGCCTCGACTCAGTAGCCGTAGCTGTAGCTGCTCGAACTTGTTGCGAGCCCACCGACCACTGCGACGACGATGATGAGTGCGAACAGTACGAGCAGGATCGTCCCGATCATTCCGCAGATGCGGCCAGCCTTGCCGGTGCCCGGCTCGGGATACCCACCCGCCGCCGCGTCGCGTCGGAGTGAGTTGCCCATGACGAGCGCCACCGGCGAGAGAACCTGGCAGAACACCAGGCCGAGGATGCCTAGGATCAGCACGGTGGTGGCCCGCGACTCGAAGGGGTTCACCATCATCGGCTGGCCGTAGGGTTGGTAGCCGCCCGGGTAGGGCTGGGGTCCCGGGGGCGGAGGGAACCCGCCGGTCGGCGGCGGCGTGATCGGCGGACCGGGCGGTGGCGAGCCCCACCCGGGGGTCGGGGGCGCCGGCGGGGCACCCCAGCCCGACGCCGGCGGGGCTGCGGGCGCGGTCGGCGGCCCGGGCGGCGGGCCGACCGGAGGTCCGACCGGCGGCGTCGGGGTGGTGGGCTGGTCGTCGTCGAAGGCGCTCACGGCCCTCCTCCCTGGGGAACGAGCGGCCAGTATCCCAGCGGCCTCAACCGCCGTCGAGCACTCGCAGCGCCCGGAGGCGGCGATCGACGTGACGCTCGAGGGCCACCGAGGCCAGGTGGTCCACCTCGAAGGTGGCCGGCCCGACCGGCAGGCCGAGCGCCCGGGTGGTGTGTCCGCCCAGGATCAGCTGGAGGATCAGCACGGCCTGGGGCGTGACGGCGGTGCCCTCGCGGTGCGCGCTGCACCGGAGGCCGCCACCGTCGAGGTCGAGGGCCACCAGGTCATCGACCGCGCCGCACTCGATGCAGCCCTCCACCTGGAGCCCGACGCCCTCGGCCGCCAGCAACTTCAGGAAGAAGGCCGGCGTGACCAGGGGCGAGTCCCAGGCGGCCACCGCCCGCAGGCCCCCGATGAGCATCTCGTAGAGCTGGGCGTTCGCCTCGCCCTCCTGGGACACCTGGTCGACGGCCTCGAGCAGGGCAGCGGCCCGGCTGAGCTTGTCGAGGTCGGTGCGGAGCGCGTCGTTGGTCTCCACCAGCTCGGCCTGGCTGACCACGTGCAGCTCGCCGCGCCCCTCGTACATCTGGACGATCACGTGGCTGGTGGGCTCGAGGCGCGATCCGAAGCGCGACGACGTCTTGCGCACGCCCTTGGCCACCGCCCGCACCTTGCCCCGACCCTGGGTGCAGAGCACCACGATCCGGTCCGACTCGCCGAGCTTGTAGGTGCGCAGCACCACGCCGACGTCGCGGTAGAGGCTCACTCCTCGCCCAGCCCTCCGAAGCGGCGGTCGCGCTGCTGGTACTCCACCAGGCAGTCGATGAGGTGCTGGGTGCGGAAGTCGGGCCACAGCACGTCGGTGAACACCCACTCCGAGTACGCCGACTCCCACATCAGGTAGTTCGACGTGCGGATCTCGCCGGAGGTCCGGATGACCACCTCGGGGTCGGGCATCGAGGGGTCGTAGAGGTTGGCGGCGATCGTCTTCTCGTTGATCTTGTCGGCCGGGATGCCCTGCTCGACGATGCGCCGCACCGCGTCCACCAGCTCGGCCCGACCGCCGTAGTTGAACGCCATCGACACGGTCATCGACGTGTTGTGCTTCGTGAGCTCGAGCGTCTCGTCGATGCGCCGGAGGATGCGCTTGGGGACCCGCCAGTCGCGTCGCCCCAGGAACTGCATCTTGATGTTCCGGGCGTGGATCTCGTCGCGCCGGGTGAGCAGCAGCCGCTCGTTGAACCCCATCAGGTAGCGGACCTCGTCGACGGGCCGCTTCCAGTTCTCGGTCGAGAAGGCGTACACGGTCAGCCACTTGATGCCGAGGTCGTGGGCGCCCCAGATGGTGTCCATGAGCGCCTCCTCTCCCGCGGCGTGGCCCTCGGTGCGGGGCAGCCCTCGACGGGTGGCCCACCGCCCGTTGCCGTCCATCACGAGCGCCACGTGGCGGGGGATCCGACGCTGGTCGAGCTGGGACACGTCCACGGGCTGCACCCTAGGCGGCGAGGTCGGCGGGCCCGGATTCCCGGCCACGTCCGTCGGGGTCGGGGTCGTTGTCGGTGGTGTCTGCTTGACTGTTGCGCATGGGGAACACCAGTTCGACGCACATCCTGGGTGAGGTGATCGACGAGACCGCCGCGGTCCTCGCGTCGTTGTCCCCGCGCGATGTTCCCCTGCCCGAAGTCCCCGCGTTGTTGGACCAGTTCGTCGAGCTCGAACGCCTCGCCGCCGCCGGACGCGTCCTGCTGGCCGCCCGCGCCGCCGAATCGCCCCGCTGGAAACGCGAGGGCTACCGGTCGGCCGCCGAATGGCTCGCTTCCAAGTCCGGAACGTCGACGGGGAAGGCTCGCCGAGACCTGCAGACCTCCGAACGGCTGGGCACGCTCGACGGAACGTCGGCGGCGTTGCGAGAAGGTCGACTCTCACCCGACCAGGCGGAGACGGTCGCCGACGCCGCCGCCGTGAACCCCGCGGCGGAGCGCGACCTCCTCTCGTTGGCCGGGCGAGAAACCCTGTCGGGCCTCAAGGACGAAGCCGCCAAGCGCAAAGCCCAGGTCGAGGACCGCGAGGCGCGGGAGCGGCGCATCCATCGCGAACGCCGCTGCCGCACCTGGACCGACCGCGACGGCGCCTGGAACCTGGCCGCCCGCGGCCCCGCCGCGATGGGCGCCGCCTTCCTCGTCGAGCTCGAACGACTCACCCGCAACGCCTTCGAGACCGCACGCTGCGAGGACCGTCACGAGGAACGAGACAACTACGCCTTCGACGCCCTCATCACCATGGGCTCCCGCTCCGCCACCCACACCCGCACCTCGCACGACGGGCCCGCCGACCGGGCCGCCACCGACCCGCCCGCCCAACCCAACGTCCGCCACCTCGCCCTCCTCCACGTCGACCTCGAAGCGCTGGTCCGCGGCCACACCCAGGGCGACGAGACCTGCGAACTCCCGGGGGTGGGCCCCATCTCGGTCACCGCAGCGCGGGACCTGTTGGGCGACTCGATCCTCAAGCTCGTCATCACCCGAGGCGTCGACGTCCTCAACGTCACCCACCTCGGACGAGGCCCCACCGCCGCACAACAGATCGCTCTCCTGTGGTCACAACCCCGCTGCACCGCCGAAGGCTGCAACCGACGCGCCCGCCTCCACAACGACCACCGCACCCCCTGGGCAGCCCGACAGGAAACCCGCCTCGACAACCTCGACCCCCTCTGCGACCACGACCACCACCGCAAGACCCACCACGGCTGGGCCCTCACCCCCGGCACCGGCCGACGACCCCTCGTCCCACCCGACCACCCCCACCACCCCGCCAACGCACCACCCGGCGCGGCCTGACGCCGTGGCACAGTGGGTCGGTGCCCCCCGGTCCCGCCACCACGCCCGCCGAGCGCGCCCTGGCGCTGCTCGATCGGGTGCGCGCGTCCATGGACGCGGGCGAGGACCGGCCGGGCCAGCGCGAGATGGTCGGCGCCATCGCCGGGGCGATCGCCCGCCGCCGCCACGTGGTCGTCCAGGCCGGCACCGGCACCGGCAAGTCGCTCGGCTACCTGGTCCCGGCGCTGTCGATGGGCCGACGCACGGTCGTGGCCACGGCCACCAAGGCGCTGCAGGACCAGCTGGCCGGCAAGGAGCTGCCGATGCTGGCGGAGCACCTCGACCGACCGATCAGCTGGGCGGTGCTGAAGGGGCGTTCCAACTACCTGTGCCTGCAACGTCTCGACGAGGCCGACGGCGAGGCCCAGCTCGACCTGGGCGGCGCCGAGGAGCCCACCTCCTCTCGCGGAGCCGTGCCCGAACGCCGCCTGCGCGAGCTGCGGGCCTGGGCCGCCACCACCGACACCGGCGACCGGGCCGACCTACCCGAGGAGCCGCCGGGCTGGGTGTGGCAGGCCGTGTCGGTCGGGCCCCGCGAGTGCCCGGGCGCGGCCAAGTGCCCCCGGGGCGAGGACTGCTTCGCCGAGGCCGCCCGCAAGCGCGCTGGGGCAGCCGACGTCGTGGTGGTCAACACCCACCTCTACGGCCTCCACCTGGCCGCCAACCGCATGGTCCTCCCCGACCACGACGTCGTCGTCTTCGACGAGGCCCACGAGGTGGAGGACATCGTCTCGGCCACCACCGGGATGGAGCTGGGTCCGGGCAGCTTCACGAACCTGGCCCGCCTGGCCGGCGGGGTGATCGCCGACGACGTCCTCGGCGAGCACCTCGACGACGACGCCCGGCGACTGGCCGACGGCCTCCGACCCCACCACGGCAGCCGGCTGCGCCGCGGCCTGCCCGACGACGTTGCCGAGCTGTTGGGCCGCGGCCGCGAGCACGCCCTGGCGGTCACCAACGCCCTCCGGAGCATCGACAGCAAGAGCCCCGACGTCGCCACCCGGGTGGCCCGCGTCAACACCGCGGTCATCGCGTTGGTCGCCGACATCGACGCCGCCGTCAGCCCGCCCGACGACTCGGTGATGTGGGTGGGCGGCACCGAGGACCAGCCCCGCATCGAGCTGGCCCCCCTCGACGTCGGCCGCACCCTCGACGAGCTCCTCTGGAACCCCGAGCCCCTCGGCCTCGAGATCGTGGCCGGCCCCGCCGATGCCGCGAACGGGGACGTGATCAGGGCCGGGGACGAAGGGCACGACGGCGGCGGCGACCGGGACGGCGACGATCGGGACGACCGGTTCGGGCTGCCCGACACCGTCGTGTTCACCAGCGCCACCGTCCCACCGGGCCTGGCCGAACGGCTGCGCATCCCCCCCGACGACGTCGAGGTGCTCGACGTCGGCACCCCCTTCGACTTCGAGCACCACGCCCTCCTCTACTGCGCCACCCACCTCCCCGACCCCCGCTCCGAGCGGTGGGCCACCGAGTCGGTCGACGAGCTCGAGCGACTCATCCGCGCCGCCGGCGGCCGGACGCTCGCCCTCTTCACCAGCCACCGGGCCATGGAGGCCGCCGCCGACGAGCTGGAGACCCGCCTCCCCGTCGAGGTCCTCCGCCAGGGCCAGAAGCCCAAGCCCGCCCTCGTCGAGGCGTTCGCCACCGACGAGACCTCCTGCCTGTTCGCCACCATGGGCTTCTGGGCCGGCATCGACGTCCCCGGCCCCGCCCTCAGCCTGGTCACCATCGACAAGATCCCCTTCCCCCGCCCCGACGAGCCGCTCGGTCAGGCCCGCCGCGAGCGCGCCGGCGCCGCCGGCTTCACCACCATCGACCTGCCCCGCGCCGCCACGCTCCTCGCCCAGGGCGCCGGGCGCCTCATCCGCACCGCCACCGACCGCGGCGTGGTCGCCGTGCTCGACCCCCGTCTGGCCACCAAGGCCAGCTACCGCTGGCAGCTCATCGGCGCCCTGCCGCCCATGAAGCGCACGAAGGACCTGGCCGAGGTCGAACGGTTCTTCGCCGAGGCGCTCGGCAGCGAGCCCGACGTCGAACCCGACGCCTGACGGCACCCTGTCGGACCGGTCAGCCGCCCAGCACCAGGTCGCAGCGCTCCCCCGCCAGGACCACGCCGAAGTAGTGCTCCTCGGCGCCCGCCCAGCGGGCGTCCCAGTCGTCCCGACGACCCTCGCCCTCCCGTTCCCGCAGTTGCCGCCCCCGTCGCTCGGCCGGCGGGTCCAACAGCACCCGGAGGTCCACCAGGTCGGCCAGCTCGGGCCGGGCGCTGTAGACGCCCTCGAGGATCACCGCCTCGCCCGGCGCGCACCGCACCGGCTGGTCGGCCACGGGAACGCGGTCGCCGTCCCAGTCATCGGAGTACCAGTCGAAGGGGTGCCAGCTCGCCGCCTCGCCACGACGCAGCGCCTCGAGCACCTCCCGCTGTCGCCGCCAGTCGATCACCCGGTCGGCCCGCTCCTCGATGCTGCGGGCATCCCAGGCCGCCGCGCTCCCTCCGGCGTAGAAGTCGTCGCCCTCGATCACCACCGCGACCACCGGATCGGACCCTGACCCCAGCGCCGTGACCACCGCCCGGGCGAGCGTCGACTTCCCACCCCCGCTGCGGCCGTCGACCGCCACCACCAGCGGGGCGGTCCCCGGCCGCGCCGACCGCTCCGCCAGCGCACGACGGATCAGCGCGACCACCGGCCCGGCCGACTCGTCGGGAGACGGGACGGCGTCGCCCACGTCGGTGCCTCAGTAGCCGAGGCGGTCGAGCGACTTCGGGCGGCGCTGCCAGTCGCGGTCGACCTTGACGTGCAGCTCCAGGAACGCGCCCTCGGGCAGCTGCTGGCGAGCGAGGGTGCCCACCTCCTTGAGCACCGAGCCCCGCTTGCCGATCACGATGCCCTTCTGCGACTCGCGCTCGACGAGGATCTCCACCCGGATCCGGGGCCACTCCCACTCGGTGACCCGGCAGGCGATCGAGTGCGGCAACTCTTCGCGGGTGACGGCCAGCAGCTGCTCCCGCACCAGCTCGGCCACCCAGAACGCCTCCTCGACGTCGGTCACCATGTCGTCGGGGTACCACTGCGGCCCGGGCGGCAGCCGTCCGATCAGGTGCTCGACCAGGGCGTCGACGCCCTGGCCGGTGCGGGCCGACACCGGGAACCACGCCTCTCCCGAGAACTCCGAGGTCCGAGCCAGCTGCGCCACCACCGTGTCGGCGTCGACCAGGTCGCACTTGTTCACCACGATCACGGCGTCGTCGGGGGTGCGCTCGGCCACCCAGGCGTCACCCCGCCCCACCGGTGCGGTGGCGTCGACCAGCAGGCACACCACGTCGACGTCGCGCCCCGCCGCCTCCAGCGCGGTGGCGTTGAGCCGCTCGCCCATCAGCGTCCGGGGCTTGTGGATGCCCGGGGTGTCGACGAACACCACCTGGGCGCCGGGTCGGTTCAGCACGCCCCGCACCTGGGTGCGGGTGGTCTGGGGCTTGTCGGAGACGATGGAGACCTTCCGCCCCAGGATCTGGTTCAGCAGGGTCGACTTGCCGACGTTGGGCCGCCCGACGAACGACACGAACCCCGACCGGAAGCTCTCCGGGTCGCTCATTCCTCGGCGCCGACCTCGACCGGGACCTCCACGATGCGGACCCGTCCGACGCGCTTGCCGTCCATCGCCTCGACGAGCAGCTGGTAGCCCTCCACGTCGACCACGTCGCCCACCGCGGGCACCCGACCGAGCTGCGAGAACACCAACCCGCCCAGGGAGTTCCAGTCGCCCTCGGGCAGTCGGAGCTCGAAGTCGTCGTTGAGGTCGTCGACGCTGAGCGTGGCGTCGTTCACCACGATCTCGCCGTCCTCGAGCCGCTCCGCCGGCACCTCGTCGACGTCGAACTCGTCGGCGATGTCGCCCACCAGCTCCTCGAGCATGTCCTCCATGGTCACCAGGCCGGCGGTCCCGCCGTACTCGTCGACCACGATGGCGATGTGGGTCTTGCGAGCCTGCATCTCCCGAAGCAGCTCGGCCACCCGCTTGGTCTCGGGCACGAAGTGCGGCTCGCGCATGAGGGTGCTGATGGGCGCGTCGCTCTGGTCGTCGCGCTCGGCCCGCATGAGGTCCTTGGCGTAGACGATGCCCACGATGTCGTCGACGTTCTCGCGGTACACCGGGAAGCGGCTGAGCCCGTTGAGGATGGCGATCTCGACGCAGTCGGCCACCCGGTAGTCGTCCTCGAAGGTGACCATGTCGGTGCGGGGCACCATGATCTCCGACGCCACGGTGTCGCCGAAGTCGATGATCGACTCGATGAGGTCGCGTTCGGACTCCTCGATGCCGCCGGCCTCGGCCGCCTCGCCGGCGAGGGCGATGATCTCCTCCTCGGTCACGAACGGCCCCTGGCGCAGGCCCTTGCCCGGCAGCAGGACGTTGGTGAACCAGATGAGGGCGTCGGCCACGTAGCGGAACAGCTTCCCGCAGAGCACCACCAGCGGGGCGGTGGCCAGCGCGGCCCGGTCGGTGTGCTGCAGCGCCCAGGTCTTCGGCGCCGCCTCGGCCACCACGAAGACCACCACGATGTTCACGAACAGACCGCCGAAGAGCCAGTACCACTCGCCGCCGAGCGCATCGAGCACCACACCGGTGAGGGCGGCCTGGAGGGTCTGGGCCGCCAGCACCACGAGGTAGATGCTGTTGAGGTAGCGCTCGTAGTGGTTCACCACCTCGACGAGCTGCTCGGCGCCCTTGCGCCCCTGCTCGGCCAGGGCCGTGGCCTTCGAACGCGAGGTGCGGGTGATGGCGGTCTCGGCCACCGCCATGACCGCACCGAAGAGGATGAGCACGCCCACCGCCACGAGGGTCCACAGGTCGGTGGTGCTCAGCGCGGCGATCACGTTCGCTCGCTCCAGGGGTCGTTGGTCAGGGGACCCCACGCGGCGTCGAGGTGTTGTCGTTCGGCCGCCCACATGGCGGCCCGCTCGTCGTCGGTGGCGTGGTCGTGGCCCACCAGGTGCAACGAGCCGTGCACCAACAGGAGCGCCAGCTCGTCCTCGAAGCTGCCGGCGTGGCCGGGGGCCTGGGCGGCGGCCACCTCGGGGCACACGACGATGTCGCCCACCAGGCGGACGTCGCCGTCGACGGTCGCCTCGGGGAGGTTCTCGGTGTCGATGGGGAACGACAGCACGTCAGTGGGGCCGTCGCCGCCCATGTGGGCGACGTTGAGCTCGGTCATCGCCTCGACGTCGACGAAGCAGACGTTCGTCTCGGCCGGGGCCCGCACGCCCTCGGCCACCAGCACCCGTTCGACCAGGGCCGCCCACCGCGCGGTGTCGCCGAGGGAGTCGGTCTCGTCGACCACCACGACGCTCACGCCAGGAGTCTGGCCCACCGGCACGCTCACGGTCGAGGATGCGAGCCCGAACGGTCGCCCGCAGCTCGGGCGTCGGCGCGCTCGTAGGCGTCGACGATGTCGGCCACGATCTGGTGGCGGACCACGTCTCGCCGGTCCAGGTGGACGAAGGCCAACCCGTCGATGCCGGCCAGGGTGGCCTCGATGCCGGCGAGGCCGGAGCGCCCGCCGATCACGTCGACCTGGGTGGTGTCGCCGGTGATCACGGCCCGGGACCCGAAGCCGATGCGGGTGAGGAACATCTTCATCTGCTCGGGCGTGGTGTTCTGCGCCTCGTCCAGGATGATGAAGCTGCGGTTGAGCGTGCGGCCCCGCATGAAGGCCAGCGGCGCCACCTCGACCGCCCCCCGCTCCAGCAGCTTGGGCGCGCCGTCGGGGCCGACCATGTCGTAGAAGGCGTCGTAGAGCGGCCGCAGGTAGGGGTCGACCTTGGCCATGAGGTCGCCGGGGAGGAAGCCCAGGCGCTCGCCCGCCTCGACGGCGGGGCGGGTGAGCACGATGCGGTCCACCTGCTTGCGCTGCAACGCCTGGGTGGCCATGGCCACGGCCAGCCAGCTCTTGCCGGTGCCGGCGGGGCCCAGCCCGAAGGTGATGACGTTCTGGGCGATGGCGTCGACGTAGCGGCGCTGGCCCGCGGTCTTGGGCCGCACGGTGCCGCCCCGGGGCAGGCGCAGCAGGTCGGTGGAGAGCACCTCGGAGGGCCGCTCGTCGTCGCCGACCATGTCGATGGTGCGACGGAGCACGTCGAGGTCGAGGCGCACGCCACGTTCGGCCAGCACCACCATCTCCTCGTAGAGGCGCCCGACGCGGGCGGCGCCGGGGCCGGTCACGGCGATCTCGTTGCCGCGGACCACGACGCGGGCCTCGGGGAAGGCGTCCTCGACCGCGTCGAGCAGCTCGTCGCGCGGCCCGAGGAGCTGGGTCATCAGGTGGTTCGCGGGCACCCGAACGAGGGTGGCGGCGTCGCCGTCGTCGGCGGGAGGGGCAGGGGGGTCGAGCACCCGCTCAGGTTCAGTCATCGTCGGTCGAAAGTGTAGTGATGTCGGAGGAGTGGGAACGCAGCCTGGCCGACGCCGTGGTGGCGGAGGCCGCGGCGGAGCGCCGTCGGACCCGCCGGGAGCGGGACCTGCTGGAGGGTGAGGCCACCTTCGAGGCGGTGGTGGGCTCGGCCGTGCGGCACCCCGAGGTGGTGGTGGTCGACGCCGAGGGCACCGAGCACCGGGGGGCGTTGGTCTCGGTGGGACCCGACGCCGTGGTGCTGCGGCGGGGCGACGCCACGACGATCCTGCCACGCCGGGCGGTGGCCGCCGTCGGGATTTCGGGGACCGGGGGCGACGAGTCGGGCGCCGCGCTCGGCGCCACGATCGGCGACGACGACGCGGCGATCGGGCCGACGCTGGCGGAGCTGGTGGCGGAGCTGGCCGACCGGGAGCTGCCGGTGCGGGTCCGGATCGGCACGACCACCTGGGCGGGCACGTTCCGCTCGGCCGGTGAGGACGTGGGCGTGCTGGCGCTGCGCGCCGGGCCCCGCCGCTACGTGCGGCTGGAGTCGGTGAGCGAGATCTCCGCCTGAGGCACCTCGACGACCTCGTCGTCGGTTTCGTCGACCTCGCCGGTGCCGTTGCGCATCTCGGAGAGCGAGCCGGGGGTGATGCGACACGACTCGATGAACGCCTCGAGGTCGGTCTCCTTCAGCCGGTAGACGCGCCCGAACTTGTAGGCGGGGAGCTGGCCGTCGTCGATGAAGGTGTAGAGGGTGCGCAGGGTGATCCCCAGCCGGCGGGCGCACTCCTTGGTGTTGAGCCAGACGATGCCGGCGGAAGACGAGCTCATGGCGGGTCAACCTATCGCAGCCGAGTGACACGTGCGCACGAGGACACGGTATCCGAAGACGTGCGAATGGACTGAAAGAATGCGAAACGTCTTGCATTCCCCTCGCACTTTCCGATAACAGTCTGGCTCGTCGTGCGCTGAGGAGCGCTGGAACGAGGTGGAATGTGGCGGGGTTGGCGAGGGCGCGGCGGATCGTGCCCCGATCGGCGGTTCCGAACCTTCGGGCAGTGGTCGGCGGGCTGCTGGTCGCTGTGGCCGGGGTCGGGATGTGGAGCGCCCAGGCGGCCTCCGACGGCCCCGCCCCGAGGTCGTGGCTGGTCGTGGACCGGGACGTGGCACCCGGTCGGGCCCTGACGCCCGACGACCTCGCCCTCGCCCCGATGGAGCTGCATCCCGACACCGAGTCGCGGGCCGTCGGCGCTGCCGAGGCCGAGCAGGTGATCGGCCAGGTCGCGCTGGCGCCGCTCACTCCCGGCGACCTCCTGCTGCGCAGCAACGTCGCGCCGGCCGGCGCCGGCGGAACCGGCCCCCTGCGTCGCGTGGGCATCGCGCTCGAACCCGCCGACGCCCTCAACGGCGAGCTCGCCGTCGGCGACGTCGTCGACGTCCTGGCGGTCGACGAGGATCGGGGTGCCCGCGTGGTGGTCGAGGGCGCGGTCGTGGCGAGCCTGGCCGGGGCCGACGCGGCCGAGGTGGGACGGAGCGACACCGTGCGACTCACCCTGCTGGTGGACGGCCGCGAGCGAGCGCTCGAGCTGCTCGACGCCCGCCGAGCCGGCTCGATCACCCTGGTCGCCGGCGGAGCGGGGGCGGCGTCGTGACCGACGAGCGCTGGGGCGTCATCGGCCTCGCCCGTCCACGCTCGGCCTGGTTCCGGGACCTCACCGCCTGGGCCAATGCCGGTTTGGTGCCGGTGGACTTCCTCAAGTGCATCGGCGCGGCCGAGGTCCGGGCCCGGCTGGCCAGCGGGACGCCCTGCTCGGCCCTGGTGGCCGACGCGGACGCGCCCGGACTCGACCGCGACCTGGTGGCCTCGGTGCACGCCCAGGGCGGTGCCGTGATCCTGGTGACGGGTGACCTCGCCCGTGCCGGCCTCGGCATCGGGGCCGACGCCACGCTGGCACCGCCGCTGGAGCCGGCACGGCTGGTCGAGGCGCTGCGGGCCCACGCCCCCACCCTGCGCGGGCCGGTCACCGACTCGGGCCACGCGGTCGAACCCCACCTCGACGAGGCGCAGGACCCCGAGTGGGGCCCGGGGTGGACGGGACGGCTCGTCACCGTGATCGGCGGACCCGGTGCCGGCACGTCGACGGTGGCCATGGCGCTGGCCCAGGGCCTCGCCGACGGGCGGGGCGTCGGTGGTGTGGCGTTGGCCGATCTGGCCATCGGTGGCCACCTCGCCATGTACCACGACGCCGGCGACGTCGTACCCGGGCTGCAGGAGCTGACCGAGGCGCACCGCCGATCCGTCCCGACCCGAGCCGCGGTGCGGGACCACCTCTTCGCGGTCGACGCCCGCGGGTACGACCTGCTGCTCGGGCTCCGTCGTCCCCGGGACTGGACCGCGCTGCGGCGCCGTGCCCTCGAGGCGACGCTGCGGTCGCTGGTCTCCGCCTACCGCCAGGTCGTCGTCGACGTCGACGCGGACCTCGACGGCGAGGAGGCGACCGGGAGCGCGGACCTGGAGGACCGCAACGCCCGAGGACGCCTGGCCGTGCGCCGGGCCGACCTCGTGGTGGTCGTCGTCGACGCCGGCCTGAAGGGCCTCCACGACGGCGGGCGCGTCCTGCGCGACGTCGCACCGATGCTGGAGCGGGCCGACCGGTTGCTGCCGGTGGTCACCCGCGCGCCGAAGTCGCGCCGCCAGCGGGCCGAGCTCGCGGCCGCGCTGGCCGAGCTCGCCACCCACCCGGCGATGCCGGCCTCACCGGTGTTCGTCGAGCGGTCTCGCCAGCTGGAGGAGCTGCACCGTCTCGGCGCTGCGCTGCCCCGGTCGCTCGAGGTGCCCGTCACCGCCGCCGTCCGCTCGATGCTGGGTCGACTCCCTGCGATGGCGGACACGTCGGCCGTGGATCCGGAACGAGCAGCGGTGGTGCGGCGATGAGCAGCGCCCGCCCGTCGCCGGCCGTGGCGCTGTCGCCGCTCGCGACCATCGAGGCGGCCGTCCAGGAACGGGCCAAGGAGATCCGCCTGGACCTCGGCCGGCCCGGGGGCGAGCAGCAGCTGCGGGACCTCCTGGCGGAGGAGATCGCCCGCTGGCAGGACGACCACCGACGGGGGCTGCGGCCGGTGGCCGTCAGCGACCCGGGCGGTCTCGGCGAGCGCGCCTTCCGCAACCTCGCCCGGCACGGCCCGCTCACCTCCCTCCTCGCCGACGACGACGTCTGGGAGATCATGATCAACGCGCCCGACGAGATCTTCGTGCGGCGCCACCGCGGGCCGAGCGGCTACCACCACGAGGTCTTCGAGGACGACGACCACGTCGTGCGCACGCTCACGAAGATCCTCGACGAGGCGACCGGCGCCCACCGCAAGCTCGACCCCACCGAGGGGCTGCAGGACGCTCAGCTCGACACCGGCGCCCGCCTCCACATCGTCCACGGGGACCTCAGCCGGGGTGGGCACCTGATGGTGAACATCCGCAAGTTCACGGGGACCGGCTTCACCTCGCTCGACCAGCTCGTACAGCGTGACATGCTCCCCCGCGCCGCGGCTCGCTTCCTCGCCGCCGCGGTCCGGGCCCGCTCCACCATCGTGTTCGCCGGCCCGCCCGGTGCCGGCAAGACCACGATGCTCTCCTGCTGCGCCGGCGAGCTGGACCCCGGCCTCCGAGTGGTCACCGCCGAGGAGGTCTTCGAGCTCGACGTTCCGCTCGCGAACGTCGCCAGCATGCAGACACGGGCGGCTCGGGCCGACCGCCCGGCGATCGATCTGCGCCGCCTGGTCTCGGGGTTCCTGCGGATGGCCCCCGACGTCGCCATCGTCGGCGAGGTCCGCGACCGCGAAGCCTTGCCCCTGCTCCTCACGCTGTCGTCGGGGGTCAAGGGCTTCACGACCATCCACGCCGGTTCGGCCCGCCAGGCGCTGACCCGGCTGCGCTTCATCTGCCAACTCGCCGACACCCGATCGGAGATCCCGATGTCGGCCCTCAACGCCCTCGTGAGCGAGGCGATCGACCTCGTCGTCCACGTCGACCGCGGCCCGGCCGGCCCACAGGTCACCGAGATCGTGGCGGTGGAGGATCCGGCCGGCGGCCCCGACTCCCCCGCCTTCACCACCACCGAGGTGTTCCGTCGCCGGACCAGCGGTGACCCCCTCGCCTGGAGCGGCCAGGTCCCGGCCCGACTGGCCCGTGCCTTCGAACGAGCCGGCATCGACCTCCGCGCCGCGCTGGAGGCCACGGCATGAGCGCGTGGCTGGCCACCGTGGCCGCCATGGCCGGGGTCCACCTCCTGTGGACGTCGATCGGCTCGGGTGCCCCACGACCCGCCCGGGCGCCGGCGACGACCGACCGGCTGGCGCGGCGGGCCACCGCCTGGTTGCGGGAGGCCGGGATCGCCGACTCGCGCCCGACCGAGTTCCTGGCCGCCTCGGCGGCGATGGGAGCGGCGAGCGCCGCGGCGGGCTGGCTGGCCTTCGGCGGGGTCCTCCCCCCGTTGACGGCCGGGCTCCTCGCGGCGGGGATGCCGGCGGCGTCCTTCCGGGTGCGACGCCAGCACCGCCTCGCCGCCGCCCACGAGGCGTGGCCCCAGATGATCGAGGAGATCCGACTGCTCACCGGGGCGGCCGGCCGCTCCATCCCCCAGGCGCTGTTCGAAGTCGGTCGTCGCGGCCCCGCCGAGCTGCGGCCCGCCTTCGAGGCCGCGCATCGTGAGTGGCTGCTGACGACCGACTTCGAGGCGACGGTGGCCCGCCTGCGATCGCTGCTCGCCGATCCCACCGCGGACGTGACCTGCGAGACGCTGCTGGTGGCCCACGAGCTGGGCGGGGGCGGCCTCGACGCCCGCCTGGCCGCGCTGGCCGAGGACCGGCGCATCGACAACCTGGGGCGGAAGGACGCCCGGGCCAAGCAGGCCGGCGTCCGCTTCGCTCGCCGCTTCGTCGTGATCGTCCCGGTCGGGATGGCGCTCGCCGGCCTCAGCCTCGGCGACGGTCGGCGTGCCTACGCCACGCCCACCGGCCAGGTGCTCGTCGCGCTGGGCATCGTGCTGATCGGCATCTGCTGGGCGTGGTCCGGACGGATGCTGCGGCTCCCCGAGTCCCACCGGGTGTTCACGTGATCCGCTGGGCCGTCGCCGGTGGTCTGGTCCTCTGGGCCGGCAGCGCGCTGGCGCTGACCGCCCTGCCCGGGTTCCGCGCCGTCGACCTGACGAATCGCCTCCGTCCCTATGCCACCGGCAGCAGCGGCGCGGCACGAACGATCCGCGGCACCACCTGGACCGGCACACGGGCGGTGCTCCGCCCGCTCGCCGAGGCCGTCGTCCAGTGGTTGGCCGCACGGTCGGGCGGCGACGGCGCGCTGCGGGCCCGCTTGGGTCGCATCGGCGCGGACGAGGATGCAGCGAACTTCCGGATCCGCCAGGCTCGCGATGCGCTCGTCGGGCTCGCGGCCGGGGCGGCGCTGGCCGCAGCACTCCGCCCCACGCCCCTCGTCGCCGGTCTCCTCGTCGCCCTCCCCGCCACGGTGGGGGCGCTGCTTCCCGAGCATCGGGTCCGCACCGCCGACGAGCGCCTGCGGGCCCAGCTCCTCGCCGAGCTCCCCGTGGTGGCCGAGCAGCTCGGCATGCTCCTCGGCTCGGGGTACTCGCTGGGAGCGGCGGTCGCCCGGCTGGCCGAACGCGGCTCGGGCGCGATGGCGAGCGAGCTCGCCCGGGTGACGAACCGCATCCGCCAGGGCCTCTCGGAGGTCGACGCACTCCGGGAGTGCGCCGACCGGGTGGACCTTCCGGGCCTCGATCGCCTGGTCTCGGTGCTCGCCCTCAACTGGGAGGCCGCGGACCTGGGCGGGCTCGTCTCCAGCGAGGCCCGGGCCATCCGCCGCGAGGTCCACCGCGGCCAGGTCGAGCTGATCGACCGCCGCGCCCAGCAGGTCTGGATCCCCGTGACGGTCGCCACGCTCCTCCCCGGCGTCGTCTTCATGGCCGTCCCCTTCGTCGACGCGATGTCCCGCATCACCGGGCGTTGACGCGACCTCCGATCCGTTCGAACCACCAGGGAGAGCAGCACATGCACCACCACCAGCGAGACCAGCACCAGCCACACCGGCGCCGGACGCACGCCCCCGAGCGCAGCGAGCGCGGGGAGGGCGTCATCTCGACGGCGATCGCCGTCCTGATCGTCGCCTTCCTCGGGGTCGCCATGTGGGCGGGCTTCAACACCATGTTCCAGGACGCCCAGGACACGACCCGCGACCAGATCGAGCAGATCGGGCGGTGAGCGAACGCGGCAGCGGGGTGGTGGGCACCACCTTCGGGGTCGCGGTCTTCCTCGTCCTGCTGGTCTCGGCCGCGCACCTGCTCGTCGGCCTCTGGCAGACGACCGCGGTCACCTCGGTCGCACGCGACGCGGCGAACGAGGTGGCCACCGCGCCCACCGCGGCGTCCCCGTCGGAGGTGGAGGATCGGGCGCTGCGTCGCGCCCGCGATGCGCTGGGACCCCTGGCCAGCGGCGTCGAGCTGCGGTTCGAGCACGCGATCGGCGCCCCGGAGGTGATCCTCCACGTCCGTGCCCCCGAGCTGCACCTCGTCCCCGCCGGTGCCGCCGGGGTGGTGGGCGACGACGGTCTCGACCGGCGCGTCGTGGTCCGGCGGGAGCAGCCGTGAGCACCTCGACGCGTGCCCGGCCCCACCCCCGCCGCTGGGACGAGCGCGGCCAGGCTGCCGGCATCGAGACGGTCCCGCTGGGGGTGCTCGTCTTCGTGGCCGGCGTGCTGATGGTGGTCAACGTCTGGGCCGTGCTCGACCACCGGGCGGCGGTCGACGACGCCGCCTCGGCCTACCTCCGCGCTTACACGGCCGCGCCGTCGCGTGACGAGGCCCACCGACGCGGCCTCGATGCGGCACGCCGCAGCCTGGGCGACCGGGTCGGTGCCGCCCGCGAGCTCGAGGTGGACGCTCCTCCGGAGGCGTTCGGGCCGTGCCGGGTGGCGACGGTCCGCGTGCGCCTCCGGGTCCCCGTCGCCCGGGTGCCCTTCGTCGGCGACCTCGGTCGGACCGCCGTCGAGGCCAGCGGCGTCGACCTGGTGCAACCCTTCGGCCCCCTCGACCTCGCCGCGGCCGACCGTTCGCTCGCCGGCACGGTGTGCGATGGCTGATCGACCTCGGGCTCCGCACCGCGGCGACCGGGGGACGACCCTGCTGCTCTTCCCCGCCGCCGTCCTGGTGCTGATGGTCCTCGCCGCGATCGCCGTCGACCTGTCCCTGGTCCACGTCGCCCGCCGCGAGCTCGTACGGGTCTGCTCCCACGCCGCCGACGACGCGGCCTCGGTGATCGACCAGGACGCCCTCCGTCGCGGCGAGCCCCTGACGGTCGACCTCGAGGCGGCGCGGCGCGTCGTGCGGGCCGAGCTGGCGGCGGCCGACCTCCCCGGCCGGCTGGTGGGGCCCGTCCGGGTCGAGCAGGGTCCGGCCCCGGCCAGCGTGGTGGTGGAGGCCACCCTCGAGGTGGACCGGATCTTCGCCCCGGGGTTCGGTGACCGATCGACCGACCGGGTCACCGCCCGCGTCGAGGGCCACCTGCTGGACGCACCGGGATGAGCCGATGACCGCCGAGCACCACAAGCAGGTCGACCCCGCCGACGGAGCGGCCCTGGCCCGCCTGGCCCACGAGGCCGGGGTCCTCACCGAGCTGACGCACCCCGATGTGGTCGAGCTCGTGGCGTGGGAGCCGGCCATCGGGCGGCTGCGGACGGCATCGGCCGGACGACGGACGCTGGCCGACACCGACCCCCTCGATGCGGCGGCCGTCGCGGGGATCCTCGGCACCCTGGTGCGAACCCTCGCCGAGATCCACGAGGCGGGCTGGGTCCACCGCCGGGTGCGACCGGACCACGTGATCGTCGGCCCCGGTGGGCGCCTCACCCTCTGCTCGTTCGGCGCGGCGGAGCGGCGGAGCCCGGGGCACCGGTCGATGCTGGCCGATCACCACGATCTGGCCACGACGGGCCACGTGCTCCTCGAACGAGCCCGCCCACCGGTGGACCGGCGGGAGGTCCGGGCCCGCGGCCGGCTCGGCCGGGTCCTCGACGAGGTGGCCCGGGCCGATGACCTCCCCGAGGTCCGGACGGCGTGGTCGCGGCTCGACGGCTCCCCACCGGTCCGCGGTGCCGGCCGCCTGCTCGTCCTGTCCCTCGTCGGTGCCGCGGGCGCGGCGGGGCTGTGGTGGGCCGGCGAACGGCTCGGCCCGACGGCTCCCCCACCGGCCGCCGCGGCGGCGGTCACCGCGATCCGATGGGCGGCCGTCGCCGCGCTGGCCTACCTGTCGATCGTGGCCGGGACGGCCGGCGTCGCGATCACCGCACACGCGACCGAGCTGGCGGCCATCGTGTTGCGGGCCGCACCCCGACCGCTCCGCCGACTGCTGGGCGGCCTGGTCGGCGTCGGTCTGCTCTCGCTCCTGGCCCCGCGGGCGCCCGTCCCGGCTGCCCCCGCCGATCCCACCACGGCGTCGGTCGCGCCCACACCCGCACCGACGGCCGCGCCACCACCCACGACGGCGATCCCCGCCACGACGGCCGCGCCACCACCCACGACCGCGAGCCCGCCCACGCCCACGCCCACACCCATGCCCGCCCCGGCGGCGCCTGCTGCCCCCGGCACCGCCACGCTCGGGCCCGGCGACCACCTGTGGGCCGTCGCCGAGCGCACGTTGGCCGAACGCCTCGGGCGCATGCCCAGCGAGCGGGAGGTGGGGCGCTACTGGGCGCGACTGGTCGAGCTCAACCGGGCACACCTGGCCGACCCGACCAATCCGGACCTCGTCTTCGTCGGCCAGGTCGTCGAGCTCCCCGACTGAGCCCTGCCCGCCGACCTCAGAGCGGGTCGAGCTTGAGGCCCAGCTCGGCGAGGCGGCGGCCGGCGCCGTCCTCGTTCACCCCCAGGATCGCCGCGATGGCCCGCAGGTCGTCGCGGCGGATGGTCAGCACGCGGCCGTTGAAGTCCTGGCGTTGCACCTGGATCATGCGCACGTAGCGGCTGAGCGTCTCGGCCTCGGGGCCCTCCAGCTGCTCCAGGCGGGTGAGGTCCAACTTGGTGGGCGGGTCGGGCTCGACGATGCGCCGGTCCTCGGGATCGTCGGGGTCGACGGGCAGCAGCTGGTCGACCGGCACCCGGTAGAACTTGGCCAGCCGCTGCAGGCGGGGCACCGAGATGGCCCGCTCGCCCCGCTCGTAGGCGCCCAGCACCGACGCCTTGAACTCGAGGTCCGAGGACGCCTCGACCTCCTGGAGCGACAGGCGCTTCTGGCGGCGGATCAGGCGCAGCCGCTCGCCCACCTTGCGTCCGTACTCGGCACGGAACTCCTGGTCCTCGGTGTCGACACCCACGGTGGTCCCCTCATCTCGAAGCGTGTCGACGGTACGACGCGCCTTCGGCTCGCATCAACACTGTGCGTCACCGAACCCATTCCGCACAGTGGGGAATCTCACCCTCCGTGACCCCGGGCCCGGCGGTCCACCAACGCGGCCCCGGCCACGATGGCCGCGGTCTCGGCCCGCAGCACGTGGTCGGCCAGGCCCACCTCGGCGGGCACCACGGTGCGCTCCCGATCGGTCCAGCCACCCTCCGGTCCGACCAGCAGCAGCCGAACTCCCCCGCCCGACGCCTCGCCCCTCCACTCGCCCAGCGGCGCCCCGCCCGCCTCGGCCCGGGCCAGCCGCTCGACGCCGCCCACCAGCGCCGCCTCCCGCGCCACCAGCTCGTCGAGGTCGACCACGCCGCCCACCGTCGGAAGCACCGTCCGGCGACACTGCATGGCCGCCTCGCGCGCCACCCTGGTCAACCGCTCGTGGTGGCGGGTCGCCCGCTCGCCGTCCCAGCGCACCACCGACCGGTCGGCCACGAACGGGCAGATCCGGTCGACGCCCAGCTCGGTCAGCTTCTGCACCACCAGCTCGGGCCGCTCCCCCTTCACCAGGGCGAAGGCCACGCCCACCTCGGGCGTGCGCCGGTCGGCCACCCGCGCCTCGCCCGCCCCGCCCTCGACCACCTCGACCGTGGCCCCGAACCGGGCCGCCCGCCACCGGCCGGCGCCGTCGCTCACCACCATCGGGTCGCCGTCGCGCACGCGCAGGACCCGCGAGAGGTGGTGGCGGTCGCCGTCGTCGAGCACCGGCGCGTCGAGGTCCTCGACGAAGCACATCGGTCCCTCGGACTGGGCCGGCCCGAAGATCACTTGCCCCGTCTCCGCTACTTGAAGGCGGAGCGGATCCGGCTGAGCAGACCGCCGTCGGGCGGGTTCAGCGCCTCGCCCCGCAGCTCGGCGAGGCGACCGATCAGCTCGGACTCCTCGGCGGTCAGCTCGGTGGGCGTCTGCACCACCACCCGCACCAGCAGGTCGCCCCGGCCCCGGCCCTCGAGGTGGGGCACCCCCCGTCCCCGCAGCCGGAACACCCGACCGGTCTGGGTGCCCTTCGGGATGAGCAGGTCCTCGGCGCCGTCGAGCGTCTCGTAGCTCAGGTGGTGGCCCAGCGCGGCCTGCGCCATGGTGATCGGCAGCTCGTGGATGAGGTCCGCGCCCTGGCGCACGAACCGCTCGTGGGGCCGCACCCGGACCTTGACGTAGAGGTCGCCGGGCGGCCCGTTGCGGGGACCCACGGCGCCGCGGCCCGAGAGCCGCAGCGTGGAGCCGGTGTCCACGCCGGCCGGCACGTCGACGGTGTAGGTCTTGTCGGTGACCACCCGACCCTCGCCGGCGCACGCCGGGCACGGGTTGGTGACCACCTGGCCCTGGCCCGAGCACGTGCGGCACACGTTGGCCGAGACGATCTGGCCCAACATGGTCTGGCGCACGGTGCGCACCTCGCCCGAGCCCCCGCAGTCGGCACACGTCGAGGCGGCCGAGCCGTCGGCGCCGCCGCTGCCGGCGCACTCGACGCAGGTGACCGCGGTGCGCACGGTCACGTCGTGCTGGGCCCCGAAGACGGCGTCGGGGAAGTCGAGCTCGGCGACCACCTCGAGGTCGGGGCCCCGAGGCGGACCGGCCGGACCACGGGGCCGACCGCCACCACCGAAGGGCGACCCCGACCCGAAGAAGGCGTCGAAGAGGTCGCCCAGCCCGCCCCCGCCGAACGGGTCGCCCAGGTTCGGGCCCTCGTCGGTGCCGAAGCGGTCGTAGCGAGCCCGGCGCTCGGGGTCGCTCAGCGTCTCGTAGGCTCGGGCCAGCTCCTTGAAGCGGCCCTCGGCCTCGGGGTCGTCGGGGTTGGCGTCGGGGTGGTGCTGGCGGGCCAGACGGCGGTACGCCTTCTTGATCTCCTCGGCCGTGGCCGTGCGGCTGACCTCGAGCAGCTCGTAGTAGTCGCTCACCGCCCCTCCCCCGAGCCCTCGGTGAGGAAGCGGCTGAGCCGCTGGGAGACCACCGCCACCGCGGCGAGCGTCTCCTGGTAGTTCATGCGGGTGGGGCCGAGCACACCGATGGTGCCGGCCCGCTCGCCGCCGACCTCGTAGGGGGCAACGACCAGCGAGCACTCGGCGAGGGGAGCCACCCCCGTCTCGGACCCGATGGCGACCGTCAGGCCCCGGTCCAGCACGTCGCGCAGCAGGGTCACGACCGCCACCTGCTGCTCGAGGATGCCCAGCACGTCGCGGAGGGTGTCGGTGGCGTCGAACACGCCGGCGATGTTGGACGCGCCCTCGACGAAGACCTTGCGGCCGTCGTCGGCCAGCGACGCCTGCAGCGCCGCCACCGCCTCGCGGGCGATGAGGTCGGTGGTGGGATCCCCCGACGGCGCCGCGTCGGTGAGCGTCGAGACCGACCGACCGTTGAGGTGGGCGTTGACCACCGCCGCGGCCCGGGCCAGCTGGTCGTCGTCGAGCTCGTCGGCGCGCTCGACGGTGCGGCGCAGGATGGTCCCCGACGACAGCACCGCCACCACCAGGTACGTGTGGGCCGACAGCCCGACCAGCTGCACGGAGCGCACGGTCACGGCCTCGGTGGGTTCGCCCACCACCACCGCGGTGGTGGCGGTCAGCCGGCTGAGCATCCGGGACGTGGACTGCAGCATCTCCTCCAGCTCGCCGTGGGCGTGGGCGAAGAACGCCCGCACCTGGCGCGTCTGCGATGCGCCCAGCTCGCCGGGGGCGAGCTCGTCGACGAAGAACCGGTAGCCCTTCTCGGTGGGAATGCGCCCGGCCGAGGTGTGGGGCTGAACCAAGTAGCCCTCGCGTTCGAGGACGGTCATGTCGTTGCGGACCGTGGCCGGCGAGACCCCCACGTCGGTGGCCTCCACGACGTGGGACGACCCGACCGGCTGCGCGGTCTCGATGTAGGTCTGCACCACGGCACGCAGGATGGCGGACTTGCGATCGTCGAGCATGGCTGGCACTCAGTGTACGCGAGTGCCAGCCGACCCACCGGAACGCCACGCGACCGGCCGCCGGCTTTACAGTGTTCACCTGACCGGCTCCGGGGGGACCCGGTCGAACAGGAGGGCGCATCCGGATGGACCGACGCGGGTTCCTGCGCACTGCGGCGCTCGGCGCCGGGGCGACCGCCTTCGGGTGGCCGACGCTGGGCTGTGCGCCCTCGCCCTCCCCCCTCGATCCGCTGGGACCGGGCTTCGGGGGCCTGCCCAGCCCGACGCCGGGCCGCGACCGCTTCGCCCGCGTGCCCTCCACGTTCCTCCGCCGGGTCACGTCCGAGACCGACGACGTCGAGCTCGACGTCCTGGAGGGCACCGTGCCCGAGGACCTGGGGGGCCACGTGTTCGTCCAGTCGCTCTCCCTCCTGCCCGACGACGCCGGCTTCGGCGGCGACTCGCTGCTGTGGCGCTTCGACCTCGGCGGCGGTGCGGTCCGGGCCACGTCCCGCCTGCTGCGCACCACCGACTACCTGCTCGGACGGGCCTTCGCCGGAACGCCCTACGCCTTCGCCTCCCACGGCGTCATGCGCATGGGGCTGTTGGGCATCCAGGACCAGGCCAACACCGCGCTGGTCCACATCGGGGGCAACCGGCTGCTGGCCACCGTCGACGCCGGTCGCCCCTGGGAGATCGACCCCGCCACGCTGCGACCGGTCACGCCGGTGGGTCGCCTCGACGACTACCGGCCCATGTTCGAGCTACGCGACTTCGACCGCTTCCTGTGCCCCATGGTCATCACCAGCGCCCACCCGCCCTACGACGCCCGCACCGGCGAGTACTACGGCGTCGCGCTCTCCACCCTGCCGCTGCCCGGCGCCCACCATCTCGACCTCCTGTGCTGGTCGGGGGACGGCGAGCTGCGCCGAGTACCGGTCCTCTCCCCCGAGCTCAACCCGCTGCTGATCGACCAGTCCGCCCACCAGATCTGCCTGTGCCGCGACTACGTCGTCATCGTGGACACCTCGTCGAACACCGAGCCGGGCAAGCTCTTCTCGCCGCCCTACTCGCTCGAGGCCGGTGCGTCGGTGGCCCCGCGACCCGACACCTGGGCGTGGATCATCGACCGTCGCGAGGTCCGCGCCACCACCGGGGCGGTCGTCGCCCGCAAGGTCGTCCTGCCCCGGGCGACCGCCCACTTCTCCCTCGACTACGACCACCCGCCCGGTCGCGTCGTCCTCCACGACCCGCACCTGCCCACCACCGACTTCGGCGAGTGGCTCATGCCGTGGGACGTGCACGCCCGCACCCGGGCACCCCTCCGCCCCGAGCTCACCGGGGCGCCGGGGGTGGTCAGCTTCGACCTGGGCGTGGTGGCCCGCTACGAGATCGACGTCGCCTCGGCCCGCGTCGTCGACCAGTCGGCCACCGCCGGCGACTGGACCTGGGGCACCGGCGGGCTGGTCACCCGCAACCCGCTCACCCCCGACGACACCGTCGGCGACGTCTTCCACGCCATGGGCGGGTTCGCCACCGACCTGGCCGCCCTGCGCATCGCCCTCACCTACGGCGAGTACCCCTACCGGTTGGTGGAGTGGGACGACCTGCCGTGGGACGGCCTGCCCACCAGCCTCGTCCGCTTCGACCACGACGCCGGCCGGGTGGTCGACGGCTACTTCTTCCCCGGCGACCGACTGGGCTGGAGCCCCACCTTCGTCCCTCGCCGCGGCGCCGCCACCGCGTCGGCCGACGGGTACGTGGTCAGCATCGTGTTCGGCGAGCCGGAGCCGGGTCGATCGTCGGGTGCCGAGGTGTGGATCTTCGACGCCGCCGACCTGGCCGCCGGGCCCCTGGCCCGTCTCGGCCGATCGGACCTGGCCTTCCCGCTCAGCCTGCACACCTGCTGGCTGGACTCGGTGGTGGTCACCCGACCCGACTACGGGGTCGACGTGGCCGCCGAGCTCACCGAGCGGGCGGCCACCTACGTGATCGACCCCGACGTGGCCGGCATCCTGCGCAGCGAGGTCCTCCCCGCCTGGGAGGCGGCACGGGCCTGAGCCCGCCTAGTCGTCGAGGCGGAGGGCGGTGATGAAGGCGTCGGAGGGCAGCTCGACGCGACCGATGTTCTTCATGCGCTTCTTGCCCTCCTTCTGCTTGGCCAGCAGCTTCTTCTTGCGGGTGATGTCGCCGCCGTAGAGCTTGGCCGTCACGTCCTTGCGGTACGCCTTGACCGTCTGGCGGGCGATGAAGCGCCCGCCGATGGCGGCCTGGATCGGCACGTCGAACTGCTGGCGGGGGATGATCTCCTTCAGCTTCTCGGTCATCTTGCGGCCGTAGTCGTAGGCCTTGTCCTTGTGCACGATCGTGCAGAAGGCGTCGACCTGCTCGCTGTTGAGGAGGATGTCCACCCGCACCAGCTGGCTGGCGTCGTAGCCGGCGGGTTCGTAGTCGAGCGACGCGTAGCCCTGGGTGCGGCTCTTCAGCTGGTCGAAGAAGTCGATGACCACCTCGGCGAGGGGGATCCGGTACTGCAGCTCCACCCGCTCGGGCGACAGGTAGTCCATCTTCGTCATGGTCCCCCGCCGCTGCTGGCACAGCTCCATGAGGGTGCCGACGTAGGACGACGGCGAGATGATCGAGCAGGCGAAGTACGGCTCGAGGATCTGCTTGATCTCCGTCGGCGGCGGCAGCTCGGCGGGGTTGTCGATGACCACCTCGCTGCCGTCGGTCTTGACCACCCGGTACTCCACCGACGGGGCGGTGGCGATGAGGTTGAGGCCGAACTCCCGCTCGAGGCGCTCGCGCACGATCTCCATGTGCAGCAGGCCCAGGTAGCCGACGCGGAACCCGAAGCCGAGGGCACCGGAGACCTCGGGCTCGTAGCTGAACGAGCTGTCGTTGAGGCGCAGCTTCTCGAGGGCGTCGCGGAGGTCGTCGAAGGCATCGCCGTCCACGGGGTAGAGCCCGCAGAACACCATGGGCTTGGGCTCCATGTAGCCGGGGAGCGGTTCGTCGGCCGGGCGGGCCGCCTCGGTGATGGTCTCACCGGAGCGGGCCTCGCCCACGTCCTTGATGCCGGCGATGAGGTAGCCGACCTCGCCCGGGCCGAGCGACGCCATGGGCGTGTTCTCGGGGCGACGGCCACCCACCTCGAGCGCCTCGTGGGTCACGCCGGCCTGCATGAACTTCAGCTTCGAGCCGGTCTTCATGTGGCCGTTGACGACGCGCACCGAGCTGACCACGCCGCGGTAGGTGTCGAAGTGGGAGTCGAAGATGAGGGCCTGGAGCGGTGCGTCGGGGTCGCCGACGGGCGGGGGGATGCGCTCGACCACGGCGTCGAGCAGGTCGGCCACGCCCTCGCCCGTCTTGGCCGAGATGCGGAGGATCTCGTCGGCCGGGATGCCCAGCACCTGCTCGATCTCGGCCGCGTAGGTGTCGGGATCCGCGGCCGGGAGGTCGATCTTGTTGAGGCAGGCCACGATCTCGAGGTCGTTCTCGAGGGCCAGGTAGCAGTTGGCCAGCGTCTGGGCCTCGATGCCCTGGCTGGCGTCGACCACCAGGATCACGCCCTCGCAGGCGGCGAGCGAGCGCGAGACCTCGTAGCCGAAGTCCACGTGGCCGGGCGTGTCGATGAGGTGGATGACGTGGTCGCGGTAGTCGAGGCGGACCGACTGGAGCTTGATGGTGATGCCGCGCTCGCGCTCGAGCTCCATGGAGTCGAGGTACTGGGCCCGCATCTCGCGGGGGTCGACGGCGCCGCAGATCTCGAGGATGCGGTCGGCCAACGTCGACTTGCCGTGGTCGATGTGGGCGATGATCGACAGGTTGCGGATGCGGGAGAGCTCGGTCACCAGAGGGCCTTCCAGGGGTCGCACGACGGTAGCAACCTCCCGGTGACCCGAACTCCGCCCGGCCCTAGGCTCGGCCCCACACCGATCGGGAGGTCGCCATGGAGATCACGTCGTACGCACCGGGGACGCCGAACTGGGTCGACCTCGGCACCCCCGACATCGATGCCGCCCGCGCCTTCTACGGCGGGCTCTTCGGCTGGACCAGCGAGCCGGGCCCGCCCGAGGCCGGCGGCTACACCATGTGCCTCCTCGACGGCGCGCCCGTGGCCGGGCTGGGCCCCCAGATGAACCCCGGGCCGCCCACGTGGACCACCTACATCTCGGTGTCCGACGCGGACGCCACCGCGGCGGCGGTCACGGCGGCGGGTGGCACCGTGGTCGTCGACCCCATGGACGTCATGGACGCCGGGCGCATGGCCGTGTTCATCGACCCCGTCGGAGCCGCCTGCTCCATCTGGCAGCCCCGGGCCCACGTCGGCGCCGGCCGGGTCAACGAGGCCGGCACCCTCTGCTGGAACGAGCTCACCGTGCGCGACGGCGACGCGGCGGTCGCCTTCTACACGACGGTGTTCGGCTGGACCGCCCGACCGAGCGAGCCCGGGAGCGAGATGCCCTACACCGAGTTCCAGATCGACGGTCGCTCGATCGGCGGGATGATGCTCATGGACGAGCACTGGCCGGCCGAGGTGCCGTCGCACTGGATGGTGTACTTCGCCACCGACGACGTCGACGCCAGTTGCGCCCGGGCCACCGAGCTGGGCGGCGCCGTCTGCGTGCCGCCCACCGACATCCAGCCCGGGCGCTTCGCCGTGGTCGACGATCCGCAGGGAGCGACGTTCAGCCTCATCACCATGAAGGCCGAACTGCTGGGCAGCTGAGCCGGGCTCGCTCCGGCCACACCGCGGCGCCTATGCTGTCGGCCCTGTGTGCCCAGCCGGGCGCGCCCGACGGATCGATCCCCCGAGACTGCAAGGTTCACCGTGGCCAACATCAAGAGCCAGATCAAGCGCAACCGCCAGAACGAGAAGGCCCGCCTGCGCAACAAGGCCGTCCGTTCCCAGCTGAAGACGTCCATCAAGCGGGCGGAGGCGGCAGCCGGTGGCGACGAGTCGGCCGAGGCCCTCAAGGCAGCCATCAGCACCATCGACCGGGCCGCCACCAAGGGCGTCATCCACAAGAACGCCGCGGCCCGCAAGAAGTCCCGCCTCGTCGCCCGACTGGCCAAGGCCGACGCCGAGGGCTGACGCCCTAGCGCCGTCGCCCGCTGAGCCGGGCGAGGCGGGCCACCAACACCTCGATCACCGCATCGGCCGGCGCACCCGTCGCGCCCCGCAGGTCGGCGTCGGCCACCGCCAGCAGGCGGACCGCCTCGGCCAGGCGCTCCGATCCCAGCCGCCGGCCCTGCTCCAGGGCCTTCTTCGCCGGGAACGTCGAGCCCTTCATCCCGAGGATCGCCGCGGCCGCCTTGTCGTCGCGGGCGCCGGCCCCGTCGAGCTTCAGCATCCGCTGGAAGTGCCCGCTGACCGTGGCCATCACCTGCAGCGGATGGCGGTCGCCGCCGCCGAGCATGCGCTGCAGCTTCGCCACCGCCAACGCCACGTCGCCCCGATCGATGGCGTCGGTGAGCTCCCACGGCGGCACGCCGCCGGCCTCGCCGAGGAACGGCTCGACGTCGTCGGGCGTCAGCTTCGACCCGGCCGCGAAGTTGGCGTCGAGCAGGCGCAGGATGCCCGGGAGCCGCGCCACGTCCTCGCCGAGCCGCTCGGCGATGAGCGACTTGGTGGCCGGCAGGAACTTCACGGCGTGCTGGGCCAGCTGCTCGTCGACCCAGCCCTGGCGCACCTTGGCGTTGGCCGACACGTCGCAGTCGGCCACCACCCCGCCGGCCGCCTTCACCGCGTCGGCCAGCTTCTTGGGCACCGGCTTGGAGGTGGCTCCCGCCGACAGCGGCTTGTCCCACACCACCAGCACCTGCGAGGTGGGGCTGGGGTCGCCGCAGTAGGCGACGAGGGGACCGACGTCGTCGGCCCCGAAGCGCGACGCGTTGCGCACCACGATCACCCGGTCGCCGAACATCGAGACGGCGTTGGCGGCGATGACCGCCTCGGCCAGCTCGTAGTCGTCGCCACCGAAGTGGTCGACCACCTCGTTGCGGTCCCGGTCGCCCACCATCTCGGCCAGCCGCTCCGACGCGGCGTCGGCCAGCAGCACGGGGTCGCTCCCCTTGAGCAGCACGATCGGCGGGCTCACGAGCGGGCGGCCCGCCGCTCGTCGCGAGCCTCGAGCAGTGCGGCGACCGTGGTGGCCACCCGCCGGCTGCCCTTCACGTCGTGGGAGCGCAGCACCCGACAGCCCAACATGATCCCCAGCGCGTGGGCGGCCAGGGTGGCGTCGTGGCGGTCGTCGACCTCGGTGCCCACCAGCAGCCCCAGGAACCGCTTGTTCGAGGCGGAGAGGAACGCCGGGAAGCCGAGCGCAGCCAGGCGGTCCGAGCTGCGCAGCAGCTCGAGCGACTGCTCCTCGGTCTTGCCGAGGTCCAGGCCGTCGTCGAGCATGATCCGCTGCGGCGGGATGCCCGCCGCCAGCGCCTCGTCGGCCTTGCGGGCCAGGAAGGCCCGCACGTCGACCGCCACATCGTCGTAGACGGGCTCGGGGTCGGGGATGCGGGGCCCGAGGCGGATGTGGGTGGCGACCACCGACGCCTGGTGGCGGGCGCAGATGGCCAGGTAGTCGGGGTGGGCGAAGCCGCTGATGTCGTTGCCCACCACCGCCCCCGCCCCCAGCGCCGCGTCGAGCACGACGGGGTTCCACGTGTCGACCGAGACGGGCACGTCGAAGCGGGCCACGAGCGCCTCGACGGCGGGGACCACCCGCTCGAGCTCCTCCTCGGTGCCCACCTCGGGACCCGGGCCGGCCTTCACGCCGCCGACGTCCAGGAAGTCGGCGCCGTCGGCCACCAGGCCGTCGGCCTTGGCCAGGAAGGCGTCGAAGGCGAAGTAGGACCCCTGGTCGTAGAACGAGTCGGGCGTGCGGTTCAGGATGCCCATCACCACCGACCGGTAGGTGATGTCGAAGCGATGGGCGGGCCCGAGCTCGAGGATCACGGGCGGCAAGCTACACCGGTCCCCTGACCGACCAGCGGGGCCGGTCCGCCTCGCCCGAGCGTCGGACCTCGAGCCGCAGCGCACCCACCACGAGCGGTCCCGGCGCCAGCGCCGCGCTGTCGCGCACCGTCTCGGGTCGGGCCGCCACCACCGTCCCGACGTCGACCACCTGGCGCAGGGCGTGGACCGCCCCCGACGTGCGCAGGCCGCCGCCGGTGACCACCACGAGGTCGACGCGACCGATCCGACCGCGCGGCAACGTGCGCAGCGCGGCGCGCTCGGTGGCGGTGGCCTCCAGCACGACCGCCACCGCACCTCCGGCCCGCCACACCGTCACCCCGCGCTCGGCGGCCACCCGTCCCTGGGGCACCCCGACCACGACATCGGCCACCAGCGCGACGATCCCGACGACCGCCAGGCGGGTCCCCCGGGTCGCCCAGGTCGACGTCCAGCCCGAGGTCCGCAGCGCCAGCCCCACCGCCGCGGCCACCAGACCGGCCACACCGAGCGCCCCCACCCAGCCCGCACCCAGCTCGGTGGCCGTCCGGGCGACGGCGGCCAGCCACCACACCATGGCCCGCGAGGGCCAGCCCAGCGCCGTGGCCACCGGCTCGCCCACCAGCCCCGCCAGCGGCGCGGTCACCACGCCCCACACCATCAGCATCCCCGCCACCGGGACGGCCACCAGGTTGGCGGCCAACCCGACCAGCGGCACCGAGCCCGACAGCGGTACCAGCAGCGGTGCCGTGCCCACGGTGGCGGCCAGCCCCGCCGCGGCGCCCCGGGTGGCCGCCCCGGCGTCGGGCAGCGCCCGCTCGAGCGGGCGGGCCAGGACCACCAGCGCCGCGGTCGCCGCCACCGAGAGCCGGAAGCCGACCGACCACACCAGCAGCGGGTCGACCAGCACCAGTCCGAGGACCGCGATGGCGAGCACGCGCGCCCCCGACGCGGCGCGGCCCCACCAGGTGGCCGTGGCCACGACCGCGGCCATCGCCGCGGCCCGCAGCACCGACGGCTCGGCGCGGGTGACCAGGGCGAAGGCCACCAGCACCACCAGCGACCCCACCCAGCGGCCCCGCAACGACAGGCGCCCGAGCACCGGCGCGGCCGCCGCCAGGGCGAACGCCACGTTCTGGCCCGAGACGGCGAGCAGGTGCGACAGCCCGGCCGCCCGGAAGCGGTGGCGCTCCACCTCGGACTGGTCGCGGTCGTCGCCCAGCACGACCCCTCGGAACAGCGCTCGCTGGTCGTCGTCGAAGGACCCCAGGCCGCGCTCCACCAGCCGGCGCAGCCCGTTCGCACCGCGCCACCACCAGGCCCCGCCGTCGAGGGGCCGCACCGAGCGCACCTCGAGCGCGCCCGACACGTGCCGCGACGCCCGCCACGCCCAGGGACCGCGCAGCTCGGTGGCCCGGCCCTCGACGACCACCCGCTCCCCCATCGACCTCGGCGCCAGCGCCGCGGCGGCCGCGTCGGAGGCGGTGGCACGGAAGCGACGCCCGTCGAGGGACACCTCGGCCGTCACCCCGCCGAGCACCCGCTCGGGGTCGCCCACCAACGTGGCGATGCCCGACCGCTCGCCGCTGCGGTCGAGCGCCAGCCCGGCCTCGGCCCGGGCCGCCCAGAGCGAGGCAACCAGGGCGAGCGCCACCATCCATCCCTGCGGGCGTCGAGCGAGCGCGGCCGCCACCACGACCCCGACGACGAGCCACCACGGCACGGCGACCGCCACCAGCGCGCCCGCCACGGCGGCCAGCGCGGCCGCCACCACCTCCCGCTCGGTCACGACCCCACCTGGACCAGGGGCGCCAGCCGCTCGAAGCGGGCCGGCCCGATGCCCGACACGTCCTGGAGCTCCTCGATCGAGCGGAACGGCCCCTGCTGCTCGCGGTGCTGGAGGATGGCCGCGGCGGTGGCGGGGCCGACGCCGGGCAGGGTGTCGAGCTGCTCGGCGGTGGCGGTGTTCAGGTCGACCTTGACCGTCGGTGCCGACCCGGTGCCGGTCGTGCCCACGCCGGTCGTGCCCTCGCCGGCCGCACCCTCGACCGCCACCACCGGGGGCGGGTCGCTCCCCCGCCGGGGTACGAAGAGGCGGGCGCCGTCGGTGACCGGTGCCGCCAGGTTCACCCGGTCCACCTCGGCATCGGGAGCCGCGCCCCCGGCGGCGGCGACGGCGTCGGCCCACCGGGCCGTCCCGGCGACCCGCACCACGCCCGGCGCGTTGACCGCCCCGGCGACGTGCACGGTGACCTCGGCCGGTGGAGCGCTCGTCGAGACGTCGGTGCCGGGCGCACCGGCCGCCGAACTCGTGGTGGTGGCGGCGGCCGCGGCGTCGGTCCCGCCCTCGGCCCGGGGCAGCACCACGGACACCGCGGCGTCCGACGCCCACAGCCGCCACCCCACCAGGCCCGCCACCAGCACCAGGACGGCCACCACGACCGCGATCCTCGGCGCGCCACCGGGCGGCGACGGCAGCCGCTCGCGCCACGACTCGCTCCAGAACGGGCGGGCCGGCGCCCGCAGCAACCGGTCGAGCGTCTCGACGTCGGGGGTGGGGATCGCACGGCCCGCATCGGGACCGTGCTCGGACGACCAGGGCTCGGCCATGGCTCGCCTCCGCAGCTCGGAACGGGAGGCGGCCTCGGGGCCGCGAGCGACGTCGGGCTCAGTAGAGCCGCGACATCAGCTTCCGACGGTACTCGCCCGTGCGGGGGTCGTCCGCCCCGAGCACCTCGAGCAGGTCGACGAAGCGCTGCCGGGCCTCGTCGTCGCCCTTGACCCGGTCCAACAGCGCGTCGAGCTCGGCGGCCACGTCGCCCACCGCCCCGGCCCCGCCGGTGCGGGCGATCGCCGCGATGCGCTGGGCCTCGGCGGTCTCGGGGATCTTGGCCAGCAGCTCGAGCGCCTCGTCGCCGCGACCGTCGTTCGCCAGCAGCTCGGCCAGGGCGCACACCACCCGCTCCGACGCCGGCTCCAGCTCGAGCGCCGCCCGCAGCGAGGCCTCGTCGCCCAGCGCCAGCAGCCGGTCCAGCTCGGTCTCCGCGGGTGTCGGGATCAGCCGGTTCACGAAGGCGGCGACCTGGGCCTCGGGCAGAGCGCCCAGGAACTGGTCGACGATCTTGCGGTCCTTCAGGGCGTAGACGGCCGGGATGGACTGCACCTGGAAGGTGGCGGCGCAGCGCGGGTTGGCGTCGACGTCGATCTTGGCCAGCACCACCTGGCCGCCCGTGGCGCCCACGACCGCCTCGATGATCGGCCCCAGCGTGCGGCAGGGCCCGCACCACTCGGCCCACAGGTCGACCACCACGGGCACCTGCGTGGAGCGCTCCAGGACCTCGGTCTCGAACGTGGCATCGGTGACGTCGACCATGGGGCCGATTCTACGGACGCCCGCCGGGCGCTCAGGCCGCCGGCACCCGGTTGGCGAACGCGTCGTCGCGGTCCTGGCGGCGGCGTCGTTCGATGCCGCCCACCACCCGGTAGTCGGCAGCCAGCTCGGGCCGCACCTCGCCGTCCGCGTCGAGCATCCAGACCGGCGCCATGCGCCGGGGCACGGTGACCACGCCGGGGTCGTCGTAGGTGCCGGCCAGGCGGTCCCAGACCGAGGTGGTCACGCCCAGGTTCCGCATCGGCGCGCCGAAGTGGTGGTGCAGGTGGCTGCGCCGCGACCAGCGCCCGTAGGCGTTGCGGGGCGGGTGCGTGTGGATGCGGCGGTGCGCCACCTCGTAGGCGTAGTAGGTGGCGATGAGCGAGCCCGTGAAGACCCGGGCCCGACGGGGACCGGCCAGCTTGGTGGCCACCGGAAGCGCCACCGCGGTGGTGACCGCGGCCGACAGCGCCTTCTTCGACGCCGGCGCGAAGTAGGTCACGTCCGCGTGGTGCAACAGGTGCTCGCGCGACGCGATCCCCTTGCCCCGCATCGCGTGCATGGCGAAGCGGTGCAGCCCGTACTCGAGGGCCGTCCAACTCACCGAGCCCAGGGCTCCCGCGACGATCAGGTCCACCGACATCGTGAGCATCGTGCCACAGGTAGCGTGACGCAGATGGAGGGACAGGACGTGCGGGGCGTGGCGGCTGCGCCGGTGACGGCGTGGATGGCGGAGCGGGTGCCCGATCTGGCCCCGCCGCTGCGCTTCGACCTGATCGCCGGCGGGCACTCCAACCTCACCTTCGGGGTCACCGACCAGGCGGCGCACCGCTGGGTGCTGCGCCGCCCGCCCCTCGGCCAGGTGCTGGCCACCGCCCACGACATGGGCCGTGAGCACCGGATCATCTCGGCGCTGGCCGACACCGACGTGCCCGTTGCCCCCACCATCGGGCTGTGCACCGACGACGAGGTCAACGGCGCCCCCTTCTACGTCATGGACTTCGTCGACGGCACGGTGGTGCGGTCCCACGCCGACGCCGAAGCGCTGAGCGTCGAGCAACGTGACCGGGCGTCGGCCTCCCTCGTCGAGGTGCTGGCCGCCATCCACTCCGTCGACGTCGAGGCGGTGGGCCTCGGCGACCTCGGTCGCCACGACGGCTACATCGAGCGCCAGCTGAAGCGCTGGTACCGCCAGTACCAGGGCTCCCAGGAGCAGAACGCCGCGGTCGACTTCCCCGCCGTCGACCGGGTCCACGCCCACCTGTCCAGCCGCGTCCCCGCCCAGCAGGGCACGTCGATCGTGCACGGCGACTACCGGCTCGACAACTGCATGCTCGGCCCCGACGGCTCGGTGGCCGCGGTCCTCGACTGGGAGCTGTGCACCCTCGGCGACCCCCTCGCCGATGTCGGGCTGCTGTGGGTCTACTGGACCGACCCGGGCACCGACGCCGCCCTCCCCCAGGCGTCGCCCACCGCGCTCGACGGCTTCTGGCGGCGGGCCCAGGTGCTGGAGCGCTACGCCGAGGTCTCGGGCCGCGACCTGAGCGACATCGACTTCTACATCGCCTTCGGCTGGTGGAAGCTCACCTGCATCATCGCCGGCGTGTACGCCCGCTACGCCGGGGGCGCCATGGGCGACGTCGACCGGGCCACCGTCGACGGCTTCGCCCACATGGTGGTCACCCTGGCCGAGCTGGCCGACGACGCGGCGGGGAAGGTGGCCTGAGTGGACGACGACCTGGTCGAGCTGGTGGGCCACCCCGCCCTGTCGGACCCCGTGCTGGTCATGGCCCTCGAGGGCTGGATCGACGCGGGTGCCTCGGCCGCGGGCGCCGCCACCGCGCTGTTGGACACCGTCGACACCGAGCTGGTCGCCACCTTCGACACCGACCAGCTGCTCGACCACCGGGCTCGTCGCCCGATCATGCACCTCGTCGAAGGCCACCTGACCGAGCTGACCTGGCCGGCCATCGAGCTGCGGGCCGGCATGGACGAGGCCGGCCGCCACGTGCTGTTCCTCGTGGGCGCCGAGCCGGACCACCTGTGGGGCGCCTTCGCCGAGTCGGTCCGCGACCTGGCGCTCGACCTGGACGTCCGCATGGTCATCGGGCTGGGCGCGTACCCCGCGCCGGTCCCCCACACCCGTGAGGCCCGCCTGGCCCTCACCAGCCCGTCGCTCGAGCTGATGAACGCGTTCAGCGGCTTCTTCAAGGGCACCGTCGAGGTGCCCGCCGGCATCCAGGCCGTCATCGAGACCGAGGTCCACGAGGCCGGCATCGACGCGGTGGGCCTGTGGGCGCAGGTGCCGCACTACATCTCGGGCATGCCCTACCCCGCCGGGTCGCTGGCGCTCGTCGAGGGCCTCCGCCGGGTGGCCGACCTCCAGCTGCCGGTGGCGTCGATCGCCGCGGACGCGGCGTCGACCCGCATCCGCCTCGACGAGATGGTCGAGGCCAACCCCCAGCACGTCGAGATGGTCCGCCAGCTCGAGGAGCTGGCCGATGCCACCCCGATCGACGAGGAGCCCGAGCTGGTCGACCTCGACGGCCCGCTGCCCACCGGCGACGAGCTGGCGGCGGAGTTCCAGCAGTTCCTGCGCGAGCAGGGCGAGTAGCGCCCGCCCGCGTCAATCGTCGGCGAAGGTCCAGCGGACCTCGACGGTGACCGCCGTCTCGACCTGGCCGGCCGCGATGGGCGTCGACGACGCCTGGTCGAACGCAGCCCGGGCCATCGGCAGGTTCACCGGAGGCGTGACCACCTCGGTCTGGGTGACCGACGCCACCGCGCCCAGCTCGCGGCCGGCCAACCGGGCGAACTGCTCGGCCTTGGCCTTGGCATCGGCGAAGGCCCGCTCACGGGCACCGGCCTGCGCCTCGGCATCGTCGTCGAGGCTGAACGACAGCCCCTGCACCTGGATCTCGTCGCCACCCGCGGCCGCCGCGGCGTCGAGCACGGCGCCGACGCGGGCGACGTCGCGCACCTTCGCGGTGACCGTGTTGGTGACGCGGAACCCGTCGGGCTGGGGCGTGCCGCCCTGGGGGTAGCGGAACTCCTGGTTGATGGCGTAGTTGCTGGTCTGGATGTCGTCGTCCGCCACGCCGGAGCCCTTCAGTGCATCCAGCACCCGGGTGGCCGACGCCGCGCTCTCGGCGATGGCCGCGCCCGCCGTCGGCCGCTTCACCGACACGCCGAGGGACACCGCGACCGTGTCGGGCGCACCCGACACCGTGTCCCGACCGCTGACCCGGATCCCCTGCTCCACTGCCGTGCCTCCTCCGTCGCCCGAGGCCACGTTGACCACCGGCGCCTTGCTGCACCCGACCGCCATCGTCGCGCCGAGCGCCAACGCGGTCGCCATCACCCACCTGCGTCCCATCGTCGGACCTCCTCGTCGCGGCCGGGTCGCCGCGTTCGGAGGGTTCGACGAACGGCGACACCGAGGAGTTCCCCCCGACCCGGCGCGGGACCGGGTCAGCTCCCGGGTCGCAGGGGCTCGAAGACGGGCAGGTCGATCTCGGGCGGGATCTCGTCGTAGCCGAGGATGGCCGTGTCGGGGTCGAACACGTCGGGCTCGGTGGCCGGCCACTCCCCCGGCAGGTAGCGCTTGCCGCCGTCGACGAAGCGCCACAGGCCCGTGCCGGCGCGGCCGGTCTCGGACTCGCCCTCGGCGTCGGGGTCCCACCAGACCTCCGTCGCGTCGTCGAGGGCCCCGAAGTCGGGGTCGGGGTAGACGCCACGGTTCCCGAACGAGATCTGCGGGCTGATCGGCGTGGACGGATAGATCGGGCTGCCGAAGAGCACCCGCTGGAACATGTCGGGGGTGACGTTCGGACCGACCCCCTGGAGCGACCCGTAGATCACCTGGAGCGGTCCGGCGATGAGCGGCACGTTGGTGGCGGCCGGGGCCTCTTCGCCGAAGTACCACCGGTACACGAACCCGGCGCCGGCCAGGGTGCTGGGCGTGCGCACGAACAGCCCCGACGGCCCGAAGGCATGCGCCCACTGCTGCTGGTCGTAGGTGCGACTGAAGATGGCGGTGTCCACCAGCGTCACGGCGCCGAGCACCCACTCGGGGAAGAAGCCCTGCTCCGTCGCGATGCGGGTGAGCGACTGCGGGCCGAGGGGGTCGCCCGAGAAGATCACCGTGGTGACCCCGGCCTCCTTCATCGCCGTGATGATGTCCTTGCCCGAGCCGGCCAGCTCGGTGGGCAGGCCGTAGGTCTGGATGGCCGCCAGCTCGACGTCGTAATCGTCGCGCAGGCGGGCCGTGAAGCGGTCCTCCAGCACCTGGGAGGCGTCGGAGCTCTGCACGCGGATGAGGCCGAACACGCGCTCCTCGGTCCGCAGCGCCGGGTCGCCGGCGTTGCGGGCGGGGCGGCCGGCGAGCCGCTTGCCGACGTACTCGGCCACGGTCAGGAGCGACTGGTCGGCGTTGCGCTGCACGTCCCACACGTAGGGCGCCCGCTCCGAGTACCACTCGGCCGGCTGACCCGGCGTGCAGGCGACGCAGATGACGCCCTGCCGCGAGAGCGTGTCGGCGAAGGCGTTGGTGAGGCTGGGCCCACCGATGACCGCGAAGGGCTGCAGGTCGCGGGCGATGGCCTCGGCGTCGGCCACCGCGGCCGTCGCGTCGTTGACCGGTCCGGTGGCGTCGTAGCGCACCAGCTCGATCCGCCGGCCGTAGAGCTCGTAGTAGGTGTTGAAGATCTCGACGAAGCCCTCGTAGGTGGCGAAGGTGTCGTCGGGGGTGTCGGTGTTGCCGATCTGGTCGTAGATGAAGCGCAGCACCGGGTCGTTCGCCTGGGCCAGGTAGATGACCACCTTGATGGTCGTGGCGTCGACGCCGCGGGTGGTGGCGCCGCCGTTGTCCCCCTCGAAGGGGGCGAAGCAGTCGGGGAGCGGCCACTGCGGCAGCTTCACCTTGCCGGTGGTGGCGTCGCAGCGGGGGCCCCAGTCGATCTCGTCGGCCAGGCCCTGCTGGCGGGCCCGGGCGAAGGTCTGGACGCCGGGTGGGAGCTGCTGCACCTCGTCGATGGACTCCGGGCCCCGGTCGGGCCCACCGGTCGTCGACGGCGGGGCGGCCGCTTCGGGCGAGGTGGCCACCACGGCCACCAGCAGGCCGGCGACCAGGGCCAGCACCAGCGCCAGCGGCCCGTAGAGCCGCCAGAGGGCGAGCCGCTGGGGCTCGCTGGGGCGGAGCGGCTCGGGGATGGACGGGTCGTTCATGGTTCCTCCCGGGCCCGGCCCGATCGTTGGATCACCGAGGCAGTGGTGCCGAGGTAGCTGGCCACCACCCGTTCGTCGTGGAGCACCTGCTCGGGCGGCCCCTCGGCCAGCACGGCGCCCGACTCCATGGCCACCAGCCGGTCGGCCACCGCGCCGAGCAGCGGCATGTCGTGCTCGACCACCAGGATCGAGCAGCCCAGCTCGTCGCGCAGCCGTCGGATGAGCGGGACGAGGGCCTCGGTCTCCGCCTGGGCGAGCCCGGAGGACGGCTCGTCGAGCAGCAGCACCGACGGCGAGTGGGCCACCACCGCGGCCAGGTCGACGACGCGACGGGTGCCGGTGGACAGCTCGCCGATCGTGGCGTGACGCCAGGCCCCCAGACCGAACCGCTCGACCAGCTCGTCGACCCGCTCGGCCACCCGGGCCTCGGACCACTGGTGCGCCGGGAGCCGCAGGGCGGCGTTGAGTGGGTCGCGGACCGCCACCCACCGGTCGAGCGCGGTGGCCAGCGTCTCGGCCACGGTCATGGCCGGGAACAACGCCGCGTCCTGGAAGGACCGACCGATGCCCAGCCGGGAGCGGGCGGCCGGACTCAGCCCACCGATCTCCTGCTCGCCCAGGCGGACCGTGCCCGCGTCGGGCCGGACGTAGCCGCCGATGAGGTCCATCAACGTCGTCTTGCCCGAGCCGTTCGGACCGATGAGACCGACGATCTCGCCCACCCCGACGTCGAGGTCGACGTCGCGCACCGCGGCGTTGCCCCCGAAGTGCACGCCGATGCCCCGTACCGAGAGGGCCGGCAGCGCCGGCTCGACGGCCCCCGGCTCCGTCTCCGACTCCGATGTGCGGGCGGGCGCCACCTCTCCGGGCGCACCGTCGCCACCCAGGAAGACCGAGCGCAGCAGGTCGGGGCGCTCCAACAGCTCGGCGGTGGGTCCGTCGAAGCGGATCCGTCCCCGTTCGAGGAACACGGCCCGGTCGGCCAACGTCAGCGCCACGTTCACCGACTGCTCCACCAGCACCACCGTGGTGCCGTCGGCCGCCACCTCGCGCACCAGCTCGGCCAGGCGCTCGACGACCACGGGCGCCAGCCCCAGTGACAGCTCGTCGACCAGCAGCAGCCGCGGCCGCGTCACCAGGCTCATGGCCAGCGCCAACATCTGCTGCTGGCCGCCCGAGAGGTCGGCCGCCGGCTCGCCGCGACGGTCGCGCAGCACCGGGAACACGTCGAGCAGCCGCTCGACCTCGGCCTCGGCCTCGGCCCGCTCGTGGCGGCGCTGCCAGGAGGCCACCCGCAGGTTCTCGCCGACGGTGAGCGTGGGGAACACGCCGGCCCCGCCGGGCATCTGGCCGACCCCGAGGGCGGCGATCTCGTGCGGGGGTGCGTGGGTGATGTCGCGACCGTCGAGCACCACGGCGCCGTAGTCGGCCTCGGTCACCCCCGAGACCGCACGCAGCAGCGTCGACTTGCCGGCGCCGTTGGTGCCGAGGAGCGCCACGACCTCGCCCTCGGCCACGTCGAGGTCGACGTCGAAGAGCACCTGGTTCGTGCCGTAGGCCACCTGGAGGCCACGGACCGACAGCAGCGTCGTCCGGCCGGCCCGGCGGTCGAGCACGGCCTGGCTGCGGGCCGCCGAGCCGGCCCACACGTCCTCGATGTCGCGGGCGATCGAGGTCGACACCGACGAGATGACCAGGCCCCCCAGCACCATCAGCGGGGTCATGACCAACATGCCCCACCGGATGCCCAGCTCGTCGGAGATCCACCCGATGGCCGGCACGACCAGCAGCCCGGGGATGGCCCAGTAGCTGGCCACCGCGAAGCCGACGGCTCGGGCCCGGGCGGGGATGGCCAGCGACAGGGCGGCCAGGATCCCCGGCACCAGGACCGCCAGGGTGGAGGTGAGCCCGATGTTGGCCACCACCGTCACCCAGATGTTGGGCGACCAGGCGAAGACCGCGGCCCAGCCGCCGCAGGCGAAGGCCACGTAGCGCAGGAAGCGGAAGATGGCGCCGGGGTCGCGGGCCAGGAGGCGCATGCCCACCCGGGCGCCCAGCACCAGGCCCACCAGCTGGAACGGCTCGACCAGCGCGGCCAGCACGCCGCGTTGGAGGTCGTCGTAGCCGAACACCCGGTCGTAGAGCAGCGAGGCCAGCGACACGAAGCCGACCACGGCCACGGCCAGGAACGGGATGGCGTACCAGAGCCGTCGCAGGGACTCGATCTTCCACACGGTGCGCCACGCCTCGCCGAAGGAGACCGACGGCTCCTCGGTGGCCACGGCGTCCTCGTCCGCGCCGCGGGCGCGACGCTCCTGGGCGCCGCGGACCGGCTCGGACAGTCGCAGCGCCAGCACCACCAGCACGATGGTGGGCACGGCGAAGACGAAGAACGGCACCTGCCAGCCGAACCAGTGCGACAGCGCCCCGGCCGCCAGCGGACCGATGAACTGGCCGACCGCGTTGGCCGAGCGGTGGAACGAGAACACCGCCGGGCGCCGGTCGACGGGGAACCAGTCGGCCAGGAGCGAGTTGTGGGTGGGGTCGACCACGGCGCGCCCCACCCCGGCGCAGGACCGGACGATCACCAGCAGCCACACGGTCGACACCATGCCGGTGAGGAACGAGAAGACGCCCCAGGTGGCGCCGCCCAGCACGGCCAGGCGCACCCGGTTGCCCCGGTCGGCCCAGATGGCGATGGGCAGCTGCAGCAGCAGCGCGGCCAGGGCGGTGAGCGCCACCAGCGACGTGATGCCGCCGTCGGACATGCCGAAGTGGTCGCGGATGGTCGGCAGGAGGATGCCGAACCCGGTGCGGTCCAGCTCGTCGACCAGGTTGAGGCCGAACAGGACCAGCAACGCCCCGGTGGGGCCGTCGCCGGTGGTTCGGCGCAGCGCCTGGACGGGGTGCAGGAGGGCGTTCACGGCGCCTCCCTCTCCGACGCGTCGGCTCGACGGCGGGTCCAGCCGGCCACCACGGCGTCGCGGGCGCGGACCACGGCGCCGGCCAGGCCGTCGGGGAGGATCAGCAACATGAGCAGCACCCCGACGCCGGTGGCCAGCACCTGCCAGTCGCCGGGGAGCATCCACTGGGCGCCACGCTGGTAGAGCGCGCCCAGCACGGCGCCGAGGGGGCTGGCCAGGCCACCGATGACGGCGGCCACGAACACCGACATCGACTGGCCGACCGAGTACTGGTCGTCGATGAAGGCGCCCTGGTGGAGCACCAGGATCGAACCGGCCACCGCGGCCAGCGCTCCCGAGGTGGCGAATGCGCCGAGCTTGGCCGCCGTGGCGCTGATCCCGAACGACGCCGCGCCCCGCTCGTTGTCGCGTTGGGCGACCAGCGCTCGACCGACCCGGCTGCGGCGCAGCCCTCGCACCACCAGCAGGCCCACCACCAGCGCGGCGAGCGCCAGGTGGTAGCGGCGCAGCGGTGACTCGATCGACCAGCGCCCGGCCAGCGGCGGCGGGTCGAAGCCGCCCGTGGGGATGCCCCGCCACAGCTCGCCCGAGAAGATCGCTCCCGACGCGGCCACGGCCAACGCCAGGGTGCTGACCGCCAGGTGCAGGCCGCGCAGCCGCAGCGCCGGCAGGCCGACGACGACGGCCACGACGCCGCCGAGCACGGCGGCCGCGGCCAGCGAGACCAGCGGGTCCCAGCCCCGCTCGACCGTGGCCCAGGCGGTGAGCGCCCCGCCCGCGCCGACGAAGGTCATCTGCCCCAACGAGACCTGCCCGGCCCACCCCGAGAGCACCACCATCGAGAGCCCCACCAGCCCGAACACCAGCACCACGCCGGCCTTCAGGGTCGACGCGGTGTCGAGCACGTGGGGCAGGCCCACCACGACGACGACCACCAGCGCCCAGGCCGACCAGCGGGCCGCCCGCACCGGCGCGAGTCGGGCCACCTCGGGCGGCAGCGGACGGGGCTCGGCAGTGGTCCCCACCCCGACCCCGCCGCCGGTCAGCTGGGCCAGGCGGCTGACGCCCCGGCGCTGGGCCAGCAGCGCCACGAGGATGACCGCCAGCAGCATCGGGCCCACCCACGCCCCGTCGCCGCTGCGCTCCATGGCGTTCTGGAGGAGCCCCAGCGCCACCGACGTCGCGGCGATGGCCCCGAGGTGCGTCATGCGTCCCACCACCAGCGCGGCCAACGCCCGCAGCAGCAGCAGGAAGGTGAACGACGAGCCCGGCGGCAGCCCGGTGATGCCGGCGGTGAAGAAGACGGCCACGAAGCCGAGCACCCCGGCGATGGCCCACACCTGGGTCTGGAGTCGCCGCACCGGGATGCCCAACATGGCGGCCCGATCGGCGCCCACCGCGGCGGCGCGGATGGCGATGCCGGTGTCGGTGCGGGTGAGGAACCACCCGAGCGCGGCCAACAGCGCGGGGGCCACCGCCGCCGCAGCCACGTCGTTGAACCCGAAGACCACCTCGCCCACCTCGAAGCGCAGCTCCAGGGGCTGGGGCACCCGCCGGATGGTCGGCACGAGGCCCCAGATGCGGGGCACCATCAGCGCCCCGAAGGCCAGGAGCTGGGAGAGGCCGATGGTGGCCACCGTCAGCACCAGGCGGGGCGCGGTGGCGAAGCGACGCACGACACCGAGCTCGGCCACAGCCCCGACCGCCGCGGCCACCAGCAGGCCCAGGGGCAGGGCGACCCAGTACGACAGGCCCCACACCTCGGCGTCCATCACCACCACCGCCGCGGTGGCCGGCAGCATGCCCAGGTCGGCCTGGGCGAAGCTCACGGCGTGGGTGGCGCGGTACACCAACGCCATGCCCACCGCGGTGAGGGCCCCCAGCCCGCCGAGCACCACCCCGGTGATCCAGCGGCCCGCCGAGACCGGCCAGAGGACCTGCTGGACGGCGACGAGCACCAGGGCGGGCCAGGTCGCGAGCAGTCCCCGACGCAGCGCCGTCATCGCCCTCCCCGGTCCGGCTGCGGAGGCAGCACCGTACACCGGGCTCAGCGATAGGGTCGGACCGGCGTGACACCGGTGGCGGTGGACGCGGGAGGGGCGACCATGAAGGTGGACGGGGGCATCGGTCCGACGCTGTCGACGGACCTGGGGAGCTTCGGCCGGCAGGCCGCGGCGCTCCAGGATGCCGGCTACGACGGCATCTGGACGGCCGAGACGAACCACGATCCGCTCTTCCCGCTGCTCCTGGCCGCCGGCACCACCACCGGCGTCGACCTGGGCACGGCGATCACCGTCGCCTTCGCCCGCAGCCCCATGACCCTGGCCGCGTCGGCCAACGACCTCCAGGCCTACTCGGGCGGACGGTTCATCCTGGGTCTGGGCAGCCAGATCAAGGCCCACATCGAGAAGCGCTTCTCGATGCCGTGGTCGCACCCCGCGGCACGCATGCGCGAGTACGTGCTGGCCATGCGGGCCATCTGGGCCTGCTGGAACGACGGCACCAAGCTCGACTTCCGCGGCGACTTCTACACGCACACGCTGATGACCCCCTTCTTCGACCCCGGGCCCAACCCCCACGGTCCGCCGCGGGTGTTCCTGGCCGCGGTGGGCGAGCTGATGACCGAGGTGGCGGGCGAGGTGTGCGACGGACTGATCTGCCACGGCTTCACCACCGAGCGCTACCTCCGCGAGGTCACCCTCCCGGCGCTGCAGCGGGGCCTCGACCGATCGGGTCGCACGATGGCCGACATCGAGATCTCGGGCCCCGCGTTCGTGGTGACCGGCGCGGAGGAGGACGAGATGGCCCGCTCACGAGCCGCGGTGTGCCAGCAGATCGCCTTCTACGGCTCGACCCCCGCCTACCGGGGCGTGCTCGAACTGCACGGCTGGGGCGACCTCCAGCCCGAGCTGAACGCGCTGTCGAAGCAGGGCCGCTGGGTCGAGATGGGCCAGCTGATCGACGACGAGATCCTCGACGCCTTCGCGGTGGTCGCCGAGCCCGACCAGGTGGCCCCGGCGTTCCGGGCCCGCTACGGCGACGTGATCGACCGGCTGACCTTCTACGCGCCCTACGAGACGCGGCCCGGAACCTGGCTGCCGGTGATCGCGGCGCTCAAGGGCGACGGCTGACCGGCTCGTCGGCCGGCTCGGGCGCCGCGGCCGGCGCCCCGGCGGCCGGCGGCTCGACGAGCTCGACCGGCGGCGCGGCCACCGTGCCGCCCAGCTCGCCCGACTCGAACAGCTTCCGGCAGGCGGTGCGCTGGAGCTTGCCCGACGAGGTCTTCGGCACGGTCCCGGGCGGCACCAGCACCACGTCGCGGGGCGGCACCCCGACCTCCTCGGTGACGGCCCGGCTGATCTCACGCACCAGCTCGGCGCCGTCCTCGACCCGCGTCTCGGCCACCACCACGATGTGCTGCTTGGAGTAGCGCCCCGACTCGCCGAAGGCGATGACGTTGCCGGCCCGCACGCCCTCGACCTCGCCGACGGCGCGCTCGACGTCCTGGGGGTAGATGTTGCGGCCGCCGATGATGATGACGTCCTTGATGCGGCCGCACATGACCATCTCGCCGTCGACCAGGTAGGCGAGGTCGCCGGTGCGCAGCCACCCGTCGACGAGCAGGTCGGCCGACTCCTCGGGACGTCGGTAGTAGCCGGCCATCAGCGAGGTGCCCCGGATCTGCAGCTCACCGACCTCGCGGTCGGCGCACAGCTCACCGGTGTCGGGGTGCACCACCCGCAGCTGGAGGCCGGGCACGGCCCGACCCAGGAACACCAGCTCGCGGGCGTTCGGCGCGCCGGGCTCCACGGGCGCGGCGTAGTGCTCGCCCTCGAGGACCCGTCCGTCCACCACGTCGGTGCACAGGCCGGCACCGGGGCGGGGGAAGGTGCCGCCGATGCACAGCTCGGCCATGCCGAAGGCGGGGAAGGCGGCGTCGATGCGGAGCCCGAACCGCTCCCCCTCGGCGAAGAAGCGACGGAAGGCGTCGGCGTCGACCGGCTCGGCACCGTTCAGCACGATGCGCACCCGGGACAGGTCGAGGTCCTCGGCCCGCCGCAGCGACCGGGTGGCGAGCACGTAGCTGAAGTTCGGCCCGGCGGTGATGGTGCCGCCGAAGTCCGACATCCAGCCCATCCAGCGCGACGGCTTGCCCAGGAAGTCCTGCGGCGCGCCCTGCACGAGGCCGCAGCCCGAGGTCATCGGGATGGTCAGCAGCCCGATGAGCCCCATGTCGTGGTACAGCGGGAGCCACGAGACGACCACGTCGTCGTCGGTCATCTCGGCGGCCTGGTAGCAGCCGTCGACGTTGGCGCAGATCTGACGGTGCGTCAGCATCACGCCCTTCGGCTCCGACGTCGACCCGCTGGTGAACTGGAGCACGGCCAACGCGTCGGGATCGACGCTCGGGGCCACGAAGTCGGCGGAGCCGACCCCGCTGGCCGGGGGTTCGAGCTCGGCGAACCCGGCGAAGGGCGGGTCGCCGTCGGTCGGTTCGACGAAGGCGGCCAGCTGGGGGTCGACCAGCACCATCGACACGTCCGCGGCGCGGATGCGGGCCCGGGTCTGGGCGACGAACTGCTCGAGGGAGCCCATGCGCATGGGCAGCGGCAGCATGACGAGCACCGCGCCCGAGAGCCAGGTGGCCTGGATGGCGGTGACCAGCGAGCGGGTGGTCGGCCCGAGCAGGGCGACGTGGTCGCCGACGACCACGCCGCGCTGCTGGAGCGCGGCGGCCATGGCCCGGGCCTCGTCGTGGAGCTGGGCCCAGGGCAGCGTGACGTGGTCGTCACCGTCGACGAAGGTGACCGTCCGGTCGCCCTGCGCCGCTCGTTCGATGCGTTGGGGGAGGGTGTTCACGTGGGCTCCACGGGAGGGTGACGCCGGGTGTGCCGCCGGCCCGGGTGGAGTTCCACCGTAGGCCACCTCCGGACCCGTGGTGGCGCCACGGGCCGGGGTGCGGGATGGGCGACCCGGCCCGTGGCGCCACGAGCCGGGGGTATCGGCAGATCAGACGACGAAGTTGACCAGCTTGGGCGGACGGGCGATCACCTTGCGGGGCTCGACGTCGCCCAGCTGGGCCGCCACCTTCTCCGAGGCCCGGGCGAGCACCACCGCGTCGGCCTCGGCGATGTCGACCGCCACCTCGATGCGGTCGCGGACCTTGCCGTTGACCTGGACCACCATCGTCTCGGTGTTGGCCACCAGCAGGGCGGCGTCCGCGGTGGGCCAGGGCTGCTCGTGGACGTGGCTTCCCTCGTGACGACGAGCCCACAGCTCGGCGGTGAGGTGCGGCGTGGCCGGTGCCATCAGCAGCAGCAGCGTGTCGGTGGCCTCGGCGAGGGTGGCGTCGTGGGGGCCGTCCTCGGTCTGCACGTAGCGGTACAGGTCGTTGACGAAGGCCATGAGCTTGGCCACCGCGGTGTTGTAGCTCCAGCGCTCGAAGTCGTTGGTGACCCCGTCGATCAGGCGGTGGGTCAGGGCGCGCACCGCCGCGTCGGCGGCGGTCGGCTCACCGTGGCGGGTCGTGCCCACCAGGTCACCGCCGGGCACGGCCAGGCGCCAGACGCGGGACAGGAAGCGGTGCGCGCCGTCGATGGAGACGTCCTCCCAGTCCACGTCGTCCTGGGGCGGCTTCAGCCCGAGCTGGGCGAGGCGGAGCGTGTCGGCGCCGTGGGAGTCGAGGATCTCCTCGGGGGCGACCAGGTTGCCCTTCGACTTCGACATCTTGGCGCCCTCGAGGCGGATCATCCCCTGGGTGAACAGGCGCCGGAAGGGCTCGCGCAGCTCCTTCGGGGCGATGCCCAGGTCGGCCAGCGCCTTGGTGAAGAACCGGGCGTACATGAGGTGCAGCACGGCGTGCTCGGCACCGCCGATGTACTGGTCGACCGGCAGCCACTTGGCCACCTCGTCGGCTCGGAACGGGACGTCGTCGCTCCATCGATCGGCGAAGCGCAGGTAGTACCAGGACGAGTCGACGAAGGTGTCCATGGTGTCGGTCTCGCGCCGGGCGCGGCCACCGCAGCTGGGGCAGGCGGTACGGAGGAAGCCCTCGTGGAAGGTGAGGGGCGACTCGCCGGTGGGGCGGAACTCGACGTCGTCGGGGGCCAGGACCGGCAGCTGCTCGTCAGGGACCGCGACGATGCCGCAGTCGTCGCAGTAGACGACGGGGATCGGACAGCCCCAGAAGCGCTGGCGGCTGAGCAGCCAGTCGCGCAGGCGGAAGTTCACCTTGCGGGTGCCGTGGCCCTCGGCCTCCAGCCAGTCGATGGCCGCCGCCTTGGCCTCGGCCACCGACAGGCCGTCGAGGAAGCCCGAGTTCGCGTGGGTCCCCTCCCCCGCGTAGGCCTGGCCGTCCCAGCCGTCGGGGCGGGTGACCGTCTCGATGATGGGCAGGCCGAAGATGGTGGCGAAGTCCCAGTCCCGCTGGTCCTCGCCGGGGACGGCCATGACGGCGCCGGTGCCGTAGGTGGCCAGCACGTAGTCGGCCAGGTAGATCGGCACGGCCTCGCCGGTGAAGGGGTTGCGGGCGAAGGCGCCGGTGGCGCAGCCCCGGTCGCCCAGGGCCCGCTCGGTGGAGAGGCGGTCGATCTCGGAGGTGGCCCGGGCACGGGCGACGAAGGCCGCGACCTCGGCCCGGCGGTCCTCGGTGGTGATCGTGGGCACGAGCGGGTGCTCGGGGGCGAGCACGCAGAACGTCATGCCGAAGGCGGTGTCGGGACGGGTGGTGAAGACCTCGAAGCGCTCGCCGGTGGGCTGGTTGTCGGCGGTGACGACGTCCATGGCGAACTGGGCGCCCTCGGAGCGGCCGATCCAGTTGCGTTGCTGGATGACGACGCGTTCGGGCCAGTCGACGGTCTCGAGGTCGTCGAGGAGCTGCTGGGCGTAGTCGGTGATCTTGAAGAACCACTGCTCGAGCTCATGGCGCTCGACGGGGTCGCCGGAGCGCTCGCAGGCGCCGTCGACCACCTGCTCGTTGGCCAGCACCGTCTGGCAGCCGGGGCACCAGTTGACCGGCGCGTTGCGGCGGTAGACGAGGCCGGCCTCGAAGAACCTCAGGAAGATCCACTGCGTCCAGCGGATGTAGTCGGGGTCGTGGCTCTGGACCTCGCGGCGCCAGTCGTAGCCGCCGCCGATGCGGACCAGCGAGCTGCGCAGCTCCCGGATGCGGGCGTCGGTGAACCGACGGGGATGGATGCCGGTCTTGATGGCGGCGTTCTCGGCGGGGAGGCCGAAGCTGTCGAAGCCCATCGGCGACAGGACGGCGTGGCCGCCCATGGTGCGGTAGCGACAGATCAGGTCGCCGAAGGTGTAGTTGCGCACGTGGCCCATGTGGGCCGCCCCCGAGGGGTACGGGTACATGCAGAGCACGTAGTAGTGCGGACGGGGGTCGTCGTTCTCGACCTCGTAGGTGCCGTGGTCGCGCCAGTAGGCCTGCCAGCGAGGCTCGATCTCGGTGGGGCGGTACGCGGTCTCGGCAGGGGGCTCGGCCATGGCGGGCCAGCGTAGTGAGGGGCCGCGGCGGGGCCCCGATCCGTTCCGGGTTTCACCCCACCGCGAGGCGGGGTGCTAGCTTGCTCCCCCGCACGGGGCTGTAGCTCAGTTGGCTAGAGCGCTTCCATGGCATGGAAGAGGTCGTGAGTTCGATTCTCATCAGCTCCACCGTGTGACCCCCGGAATCCCGGGGGAAGCGACGAAGGCCCGGCCATCTGGCCGGGCCTGGTTCGTTCTCGGGGACACAAGTGGGGACACAACGGACTTGAACCTGGACAAGGTCGGGGCCTGGGCACGATAGAAATCGCTGCCCTTCGGACCGGGGTAGCGAGAAGGACCGGGCTACTTCAAGCGCCAGCTTCCCAAGCCCGTAGACGCCATCACGCTGGCTTCCACGAGCGGGTGTGTGGCGTAGCGCCGCGGCCGGGGCCGGAGCGGCCCGATGCGTCGTACGGGTCAGTAGATCGGACCCCACCCCGCCCATCACGAGCGGCAACCGCACGGGTGCGGCCGCACGAGTCGGTGGGCTAGAGAGCCGCTGGCGCAGTCATGCGGGCGGGTCTTCGACTGCCGTCAACCGAGGCGGGAGATGGGACGCGTCGTTGAGCGCCTGGTGCAGGAGTGCGATGCCTGCGCCGAAGGCTGCCTCGGCCTCGGCAACATCATCCGTGGTCAGACTGTCAGCAGCGTGGGCTCCCGACTTGTCGCATCGGAGGTCGTGGAGCTTGCGGAGCTCAGTGACCTCGAGCGTCTTCCCCAGCGAATCGAGCACCCTGCCGTACTCGGGCTTGGCCGTCGCGTGAGCGGGGTCAGCCTTGATCTGTTCCTTGAGGTTCGGGCTCACTCCGACCGCCAGGTACGCCGCACGGGCGACGTAATGCGCCACGTTGTCGAGCTGTTGCACCAGGGCGGAATACGAGAAGGCTCCGCGGCCACGGAGGGCAGCCACCTGGTTCAGAGATCGGACGACGAACGCCTTCTCGTCCCCGAGCAGATCGCCAAGGTTGTGGCCCCGACCGAGCTCGCCGTCGAGAACCGTAAGCGCAGCGTCGTCACCGAGGCGCGCCTGGTACAGAGCTGCGCCGATGCTTCGACGGGCGTCCTGATCGAGTTCGCCCGTGTCGGGGTCGGCGAGCTCGGCGAGGCGTTCGATCATGTCGGGGGTGGCCGTTGCAGGGTGAGCCGCGAAATACCGATCCAGCGCTTGTGCCGCTGCTCGGCGCAGGCCCACGTTTCCGTCACGTGCGGCCGGTCCGACGAGACGGATCAGCGCCTCGAAGCCGTCCGTGCCGGCGGTGATGCCAAGGGCGTCGCAAAGCCGAGGCCCTTCGGAGACGAGCGCCTGGTCGTCGAGATCGTGGAGCTCACGAGCGAGGGTGGCGTCAATGGCATCGAGGGCGTCACGGAACAGCTGCGAAGTCGCCTCGTGCTCCTCGCTGACCCAGTGCTCGCGGAGAGCCTGCAGGGTCTCCTGGTCTGCGGGGCGCACAGTGGCGGCCACATTCGCCATGGTTCGGACCAGCGCAGCGGTCTCTCCGGTCATGAGGGTCGCGATCCCCGGCGGGAACGGTGTGCCCTCGGGGACAAGCGCCGCCCAGCGAAGCGCTGCCCGTTCGCGGCGCGCCCTGTTCCGCCCGCTCGTGTCGCCGACGATGCCGGCCAGAAGTTGCGCCTCTGCCGCAGTCCCGTACTCATCGAGGAGCTCAACGACACGGTCGCACACCGGGTCGGGCAGCTGACGCCAGTGCTCCTCGACCGATCCGAACGCGGCGGCGGGGTGGCCGTGCTCGGCCAGTACCTCGGCCAGGTCCAGGCGGAAGCTCTCCCGAAGCCACCCGCTGAACTCCGCCGCTGCGACAGGAACGGCCTCGACTACGGCGGCGACGAAGGTCCGCGCCCGGTCGGGGTCGCCGATCTTTTCGAAGGCGTCCCGCAGCTGGGCCTGCTCCAGGAGGTCAACCACATCGGAGGTCTCGACGTGCCCGGCGTCGATCAGCTCACCGACGACCTGAGCTCGGTGCGTGGCGTCGGAGATCGCCTGTTTGAGGATCTGGCGGTATGCCGCCCAGGCGTCGGCGCCACTCTCGGGGTAGTGGAGCGCCGCCCAAAGCCCGTCGTCGGCCTCGGCGCCCGCTCGTACCCGGTCCGCCGCCAGCCGGCATTCATTCCCATCAAGCTCCGGACCGCAGCTGTGCACGACGGCTGCAACGAGCACGGCGGGGTCCACACCGTCGCTGGGGCAGCCACCAAGGACTCCCATGAGCCTAAGTGCGCCCCCAGGGTCCGACTCCGTCGGCACCCGTGCGAGGAAGTCGTTCCAGGCTGCGGCGTCCCAGGGCGACGTCAGTTGCCTGTGGCGCTCGCCCCAAATCGTCGGCTGCTCCCTGGCGAGGAGGAACGCCAGCGTCGACCGATGCTCCGACGCGAGGCCGCCCATGAGGGCCAAAGCGAGGGCGACACCGCCGGACTCGGACCCGTTCCCGTGGGCCTGGGCCGGGAGCTCCGCTGCATTGGCAAGGGCCTCGAAAGCGAGGTGTGGACCGTCGCAGAGCCGACGAATGAACCCATCTGGGAGCTTGGCGGAACGGTTCATGCTGAGGAGTTCCCGCAGAAGGCCTCGGACGAGGTCATCCGCTCCGGCCGCGGTCCCGTGCGAGAGCAGCTCCTCGGCGAGGGTGACCTTGCCGTTCCACTCGCCCTCGCTGTTAACGCCGTTGGCGTGGAGCCGGGCGACCGCGCCGGCACGCAGCTCATCGGCCGTCCCGCACCGTTTGGCCGCCGCCCTCCGCAGCTTCTCGGTCGCCGCCATATCCTCCACGACGTCGAGAGCGAGCTTGTCGATGTCAGGGCCCGGCTGCTCGAGCAACCACAGCATCCGCCGCGTGCCGTTCCGGCGCTCGACGTCCTCGATGGTCTCGAGAATCCGGCTCGCCATCTCGGGCGTGCACTGGCGTCCATCGAGCATCGCCTCCACGTCACCCGAGATCGGCTGCCCGGTGACCGGCTCGATGAGGGCGCGGGCGACGTGGTCGACGATCTCGGGCGGCCCCGTGACGAGGCGTTGGCCAGCCGCCGACGCGACGTCGGCCGTTCCTGAGCGCCACATGGCGTGCAGGACGTCCCAGCGTCCGGCGACCGCGAGAGCGTCGAGGAGCTCGGGGCCGGAGAGCTGGGCCAGATCGGGTGTGAGGTCGGTGGGCATGTCCGGGAGATCCTACGGTGGGGCTCCGACACCCCGGCCGGGGTTCCACGCGCATCGCACCTTCCTGCGTGAGGGCGGCAGGTGACGGGCGGGGCCGGCTCTCGCTCATCCCCACGGCGTGGTTGTAGCGGTGGCGCCGGCGAGCGGTCGACGAGGCGTTTGCAGGCGAGCTGAGCGACTCGGCACACGCCACGTTCACGAAGCGGCAAACCAAGCTCGACCGCTGAACCGGCCGACCGGGCGATGGCGCTGGGCCTCACACACGGGTGCCGCTCTGGCGCTTCGTACCGGCGACTTTCCCGCGCTCGTTCAGAGCGAGTTGACGAAGACCGGCCCGTTCTGCGGATCCGGCAGGCCCGCCAGCGACTGGAGGAAGGGCGACCGCCGGCGCTTCGGGTGCGCTTCGCCCAGGTATGCCGTGGACCCATCCCGCCGTTGCGCGAACGTCAGCACGGAGAAGTCCGTGGCTCGGGTCATCGCGACGTAGAGGATCCGGCGCTCCTCGTCCGGGTCCCCCTTGGGTGAGGGCATGGTCGCGTTGTCGACGCCAAGCAGGATCGTGGTGTTGACCGTGAGCCCCTTCGACGACGCCATCGTCATGAGTCGGACGGCGTCGTCGTCCTCTTCAGCGAGGTCGAGTGCCAGGCTGGCGAACTGTGTGATGAAGGCGTTCAGGGACGGCTCGTCGGACTCCTCAAACAGCTGAGTTCCGACCGCTTCGAGGAGCCGCCGTGCGTCATCGCTAAGCCTGTCTTCGGCGGCGAAGCCGAGGAGCCAGCCACCCCAGCCAGTGTCGTTCAGCTCCGCGCCTCGATGGCTTTCGGTCAGGTCAGCAAGGACCTGTTGCACCGCATCGACTGCCGCTGCCACCTTCGCGCCGGCTGCCCTACCCAACGTCGGGTACCCAGCGGCATGTGCCGCCATCAGGTGATCCCTGAACGAGATCTTGGCTTCACAAGCTCCGGAGTACAGGTTGGAAATTGAACCGCGTCCGATGCCTGCTGTCAGAAGGAGTAACGCCGCCCACGCCAGCGAGTCGTCTGGCTCGGCCACGAGGCGACCGAGCGCAAGCAGCCGCCGGACCTCGGGGTCCTTGATGACGTCCTTGGCCCAGTCAACCGATAGGAGCTCGATTCCATGCTCCTCGAAGTGCGGCTGGAGCCCACCCCGGTAGGAGTTGGCAGAGGTCCGCACGAGGACGGCGATGTCTGACGGCTTCACCCCGGCATCAAGGCGCGCCCGAACGATGCGGGCGACGCCGGCGAACTCCTCTGAGCTCGTCGCGAAGTTCAGCTGAGCGAGCACCCCCGACTTATCCGGCGGGCACGTGAGCGCCGGCTTCTTCGGACGTGACGGCGCCGCCGCGATAACGGCGTTGGCAGGCTCCAGGATTTCTGGTGCACAACGATGACAGACGCTGAGTACGTAGCTCGCCGAGCTGTAGTCGTCACAGAACCGGAGCAATCCGTCGGGTGCCGCCTGCCTCCACCCGTAGATCGACTGGTCGTCGTCACCGATGGCGACCAGCTTCACCTTCTCGGAGAGAAGTCCCAGCAGCTTGACCTCAGCGTTGTTGAGATCCTGGTACTCGTCGATCACGAGGAGGTCCACTTCGGGGTCGACGTTCTCGTCCTGGAGGAGCTGCACCGCCAGGTACGGAATCTGTCCGATGTGGACGAACCCGAGAGTCTCCGAGGCCTCGTTCCAGCAGCCGACGAACGCACTGGCACGAGCGGGATCGCTGCCGCTCAGCTGGAGCTTGGTCTGATCGAGCGCCTGCCACCCGGCTGCCATTTCGTCGGTGAGCTGTTCGACCTCCTTGATGGTGATCGTGTGCCCGTTGGCCCGCATGCGGCTCTTGATCATCTCCTGGACGATCTGGCGCTTCTCCCAGTCGTCGGCCATCCGGAGAGTTCCGGGGTTGCTCGCCCGAGCGAGGAGCGAGAGCGCGAAGGAGTGCGCCGTGGACGGGGGGCGATCTGCCAGACCAGGTACGTGCTCGAACTTCTCTCGAAGCTCTCGGGTCGCCGCTCGCGTGAAGGTGATCATGTGGCATCGGGTCGCGGGCTCGGCGTCGAGCACCGCCTTCAGGAACTCCACGCTCGTGTAGCTCTTCCCGGTACCGGGGCCGGCCAAAACACGGGCATGACCTTTGAGGCCATGGTTCACGAAGTCCTGCTGCTCGGTCGTCAGTCCCATTCGATGCACCGTCCTAGTCGTGCGGCTGTCATGCACGCAGGTGCCGAATCTACTGGTGGCAAAGGCGATCGCTGACGGGCGCCGTCACGGCGTGCAGCCGCGGGCCTGGCCAGATGAACGGCCTCCAACACCGCCCGGGTACTACCGGTTCATTAGCGCCGCCATCGGAACAACAGCCACGTCCACCGACTCGGCCAGGCGGTGACGGTAGTGGCGCTCCACCATGCGGGTGTCCACGTGGCCGAGCAGGTCTGCAAGGTGCTCGTTCCGGACGCCGGCCTCGCTGAGGATTGACGTCGCCGAGTGCCTCAGGTCGTACGGGGCCACTCCCCCGATACCCGCCTTCTTCGCGACCTCATCACACAGGCGGCGCAGGTTGGCGGTGTCGAGCGGTCGGCCGGTCCTGGTCGTGAAGACGAGCCCCTCGCCGTCATGCCACTCCCTCGCCACGGCCCGGTCCTTCGACTGGCGCTCCTCCTGGTCACGCAGCATGTCGACGACTGCCTCGGGGATCGACAGGCTTCTGACCGACCCTCGGGTCTTGGGCACGCCGAGATGACGAGCGTCCTTCGTGCCCTTCCAGGCCCGACGGACGTGCACGATCCCGTTCTCGAGATCGAGGTCGTCCCAGCAGAGCGCAGTGGACTCTCCCGGTCGCAGGCCGAGCACCAGGCCGAGCACGAGAGCAGTTCCGCAGCGCCGACCCTCGCAGGCGGCGATGAACTTCCGGGCCTCGTCTGCCGTGAGAGCACGAGGAACGCGGACCTGCTTGGGCTTCGCCGAAGCGAAGACGTCCGACGAAGGGAGCTCCGCCAGCGTGGCGGGGTTCCACCCGATGTGCCGACGCTTCACGCCCCACTTGAGCGCCATGCCCAGGATCGACCGGTGCCTCACGAGCGTGGCCCGGCTATAGCCGGCTCGGGCCTTCGCCAGCAGGTAGTCGTCGATGTGCTCCGGGGTGAGCTGATCGAGTCGACGATGGCCGAGTGATGGAGCGAGATGCTGCTCGATCTGGTGGCGGTAGCCATCGAGCGTGGTACCCGGGCCGAGCTTCGCTGCGGCAGCCGTGTTCACCCATCGGTCGAGAAGCTGCGCCACGGTGCGGACGTCGGTCGCCCGCCGAGCCTGTGCCTCCTCGGCGCGGATCGCCTTGAGCTTGTTCGCCACGTCGGTTCTTGTGCGACCCACGACCTTGCGGCCGATGCGACGGCCGGCGTCATCGCGACCCAAGTCGATCCGGCCGACCCAGCGATCACGCGCCGCTTCGTAGAAGATCGAGCCTTCGCCGTTGCCGCGCCGTCCCTTCATCGGGACTCCTCGTGCACGGCAAGCGCGTAGCTAGCCTCGCTCACGTCAGTACCTCCACGTAGGTGCTGTCCACGGGGCCGGGGCGATTGCCGTCGTCGCCGGCCCCACTTCGGTTGCCACCCGAACGGTAGCCGCCGTCGAACTGGACGGTCGCCGAAAACGAGAGATCGCTGCGCACACCGGTGGAGGCCGGCGATTCCAGTCCACGAACGGCTAAGCGCGCGGCCCACTCGACCCTGCGGCTCCAGTCAGTGAGCGTCCGACACAGCAGGAACACCCACGATGCACGCTGAGATTCGCTTCTCCAGCGGCGCAGCAAAGGGGATGCCGGCCAGTCGGTCCTCGATGTCATCGACAGAGAGAGGATGCTCCTCCAGGTGGCCAGTGATGTCCCTGAGGAGCGTGAACCGAGCCCGGCGACGCTGACCCATTCGCCGTTCTTCGAGGATGGGAGCGACAGCCGTCAGCCACCGCTCCGCAACCGTGTAGGCGTCGGGCTGCTCGGCACTCATCGACGGCCTGGTGACCGCCTGGATTGCTGCCCACCGCGTCGCGAGTTCCCACGCCCCCGCACGCTGCGCGTCCTCCATCCATCGCCCCGTGACGTGATGCGCCTGGTCCAGGGCCCTGATCATGCGCCGGGGAAGCAGCCGGTGCTCGTGGGCCGAGGCAACACCAACAGCATCGGTCAGCCATTCGATCGCCTGCTCATCGAGCCGCCGCCGTGGCGGATCAGGTGCGAGCAGCTCCCGGAGGCGCTCGACGATGTTCGCCAAGTCCACCTCGCACCGGGGCTCGTCGCCGTCCTCCACCAGCATCCAACGGGGCGCTCCGTTCGCGGTCGCACGAACCGCGAACAGCGCCCACGGGTGATCGGACTCCAGTGCGCTGACGTAGGAGATGACCCTTGCGCTGACCTGGCGATAGTGGTCGTAGATCCTCGGAGGAATGAGCGCCGCCTCCCCTTCCACAAGAGAGCGGATCGGGCTCAGCGCGTCCTGGATGCCGTCCCACGCCGCCGGTTCGGCGTTGTTGAACTCATCGATCTGGCTCTCTGCCGTCACGATCTGGTCGCGGTCAGCGCTTCGGGTCAGGTCGGGAAGGGAGAGGTTCGCTCCGAGCAGCGTCTCGCTCTCCTGCGCTCGCTGCGCGAGCTTCTCGTGGGCCCGCGTCGCGAACGACCTCCCATCGCTCGGCCACCAGGACTCGATCGAGTCGTGACGGCTGTCCATGCGGTCGACTCGGCCGACGCGCTGTTCGGCAACCCGGAGGGTCGTCGGAAGGTCGAGGTGGACGACCACCGACGCCCCTTGGAGGTTGATCCCTTCGTTCATGGCATCCGAGCAAAGCGCCACGGCTCGTTCGGTGGAGTCGGGGGCGAAGGCTTTGGTCACTCGCGCTCGGCGGCGAGCGCTCTGCTGGCCCGTCGCCAGCTCAGCAGCGATCCCCTCGGCGCTCAGCAGTTCCTTCATGAACGTGAGGGTCACCAGGCTGTGGTCGAAAACCAGGACCCGCTCGTGACGCTCGGCCAGCTCGGCGAGCAGCCGCCTCTTCCCCTCCTCTCGCGCCCCACTGATCCGAGAGACGGCCAACTCGATTGCCTCGTACCTCGCGATCTCCTCCATGCAGGCGCGTCTCCACGACTCGGGATCGGTCGCCCATTCGGGCAGCTCGCACTCGAGCGCGGTGACGTCGGGCGGACCCTGTTCGACACGGCCCCTGAGCTTCACGAGCACACCCGGGGTCGTCGTGGCCTTGAACTCCGGCAACGAGAACCGGCGGACCGCAGCATCCGTGCCGAGCAGGTGTTCGACGAGCGCAGCGCGACTCGAGCGCAGGCTGTTGAGCACCTGGTGCTGGGCGAGACCGGCGGCCGAAGCCATCCGAAAGTGGAGCCATTGCGCGTCGTCGTACTGACCCTTCAGCCACTCGGGAACGACGATGCGCGTCGGGAGGAGCGCCAGGCCCAACAACTCCTCGCCGATGGAACGGATCGCATCCGCCGCCGCCGAGTCCGCATCCGTCTCTGCCGTCTCGTACACCCGCGGCTCGTGCGTCGGGTAGCGGCACACCCGACCGCTCTGCGGATGCACATAGTCGTCAGGAGAGCGATCCACCAGGCCGTTGATCTGGGATTTCGTGCGTCGGAGCACGAACCGGGCAATCTCACGTCGGACGAGCGCTGCCTCCTCGGTTGACATCACGTCGCTCGCCCCGCCCCCGGGGCGATCGAGCCGCTGGAGGACCTCGAGCGTTCGGTCCTCGAAGTTGTCCGGGCCGAGCAGTGCCACGAGGTCGAGCAGATCGCCGGCGCCACGGCTGATCGGGGTCGCGGTGAAGAGCATCACGTGATCGGCAAGATGTTCCCGGATGGCCATGGTGCGCTTGGAGCCGCTGTTCAGGAAGTTGTGCGCCTCGTCGACAGCCAGCAGCTGAGCGCCACGGACCGATTGCTGCTCGATCGACGCGTCGTCGCCCTGACCCCGGCTGAGGATCCCCTGTGAGACCGGCACCATCGGCGCTCCCGCCTTCAGGCCCTCCGACCGCCACGTGCCGAGCACGGCGGGCGGGCACACCAGGACCGTGATGTCCCGACGAATCCGGCCGGTGCTCCACAGACGGTCGCGAACCGCTCGAACCAGGTGGGCACCCATCCGGGTCTTCCCGGACCCTGTCGCATCGGCCACCAGCACGCTGCCCACGTTCTCGATGATCCACAGCGCCTGGGCGATGCCGGAGCGTTGGGACGGCCACAGCGTCTGGGTTTCGAGGGACCCGGCGCCGACATATCGAGTCGCCCACTCGCCTTCGAGCAGCTCGGCACACGCCCGCGCCAGTGCCTCCTGCCACGAGACCTCGCGCAGCAGCTCACGAAGAATCTCGAGGAACTCCGCGTGCCAGTCCTCGGCAGCCGACCAGAAGTTCTCGGCGACGCGTCGAAGATCGTCGAATCGCTCGCCCTCGTCGCTTCGGCGCTCGAACCGGGCATTCGCCTCGGCCTGGAGCCGAAGCCCGTTTCCGGTGAAGTTGCTCGATCCGAGCGTGGCGGCGTCCGCCCCGACGTAGATCTTGGCGTGCAGCGGGCGTTGGCCGGTGAGGCACCGAACCTCTACCCGCTTCGTCTCAACGAGCTCGATCGCCCGAAGCAACTTGGCGGACATCAGGACCGAGACGTTGTGCTCCAGCCAGTAGTCACGGACCTCTTCGGTGAAGCTCACCTTCGGGTCAGCGAAGGACTTGGCGGCCGACCCGAAAGGCTCGTTCCCGAACAGCAGCCGGGCCGGGCGGCGACCGGTCTGTTTGGCGCCCCATGCGGCGAGCAGCTCGATGAGCTCCCCGATCGACGCGAAGCCGGCCACCACCAACGGCGAGCTCGATTCCACCAGGTCACCCCAGAGCACCTCGCCGACACGAGATCCGCCGTGGTTCACGGGGAAGCGCTGCTGCGACGGCCAGACGCGTCGGTCGAGCAACGGCCCCGCCTGGACCGACTGCGGCACGGCGAAGAGCGACTCTTGACCGAGCGACCACTGCGAAGGCGCACCCATCCCGCACAAGGTACGGACCACCACCGACAGCCCCGGTTCCGGGTGGATGGCCACCCGCTCGGGCTCCATTCTCGGCAGGCGGTCGAGTCGCACGTAGCTAGCCTCAGCGCCGGCCAGAAATGTCACCCGGTGGAGAGGAAGGGATCGAGCGTGGCCTCAGCTCAGACGCACGCCGAGAAGGTCAACTTCATCTGGTCGATCAAGGAGATCTTGCGCGACCACTACCGCCGTCACCAGTACGGCGAGGTGATCCTGCCGTTCTGCGTGCTCCGCCGACTGGACTGCGTGCTCGAACCCACCAAGGACGCCGTCGTGGCGCGAGCCAAGAAGATCACCGGCAACGTCGACGCCCACGCCGAACGGCTGGCGCACATCGCCGAGCAGCCCTTCTACAACACGTCGAAGTTCACGTTCGCCACCCTCCTCGGCGACCCGCGCAAGATCGGCGAGAACGTTCTCGACTACATCCAAGGCTTCTCCCCGAACACCCGAGACGCCCTCGACAAGTTCGGGCTCCAGCGCCACGTGGAGAAGCTGGCCGAGGCCGAAATCCTCTACATGGTCGTGCAGCGGTTCGCCGAGATCGACCTCCACCCGAACGTCGTGTCGAACCTGGAGATGGGCTACATCTACGAGGAGCTCATCCGGGTGACCGCCGACCTCTCCAACGAGGAGGCGGGAGAGCACTTCACCCCCCGCGAGGTCATTCAGCTGATGGTCAAGCTGCTCTTCGCCGAGGAGGACCAGCTGCTCGGATCGAGCCGGATCGCCAAGGTCTACGACCCGGCGTGCGGCACCGGCGGCATGTTGTCGGTGGCAGAGGAGCACCTGCGCGAAATCAACCCCAAGGCCAAGCTCCACCTCTACGGCCAGGAGATCCAGCCCGAGTCTTACGCCGTGTGTCGCTCCGACATGTTGCTGAAAGGTCAGGACGCGTCACGGATCGTCTTCGGCGATTCGTTCACCGCCGACGGCTTCCCGGGCGAGCGGTTCGACTACATGCTCGCCAACCCGCCGTACGGCAAGGACTGGAAGACCATCGAGAAGGCCATCAAGGACGAACACGCCAAGCTCGGTATGGCAGGTCGGTTCGGGCCGGGGCTCCCGCCCACCTCCGACGGCCAGATCCTGTTCCTGCTACAGATGATCTCGAAGATGCGCGACCCCAACGACGGAGGCAGCCGCATCGCTGTGGTCTTCAACGGATCGCCGCTGTTCAGCGGCGATGCCGGATCGGGCATGAGCGAGATTCGCCGGTGGATCATCGAGAACGACTGGCTCGATGCCATCGTCGGGCTGCCCGACCAGCTCTTCTACAACACCGGCATCAACACCTACGTCTGGATCGTCACGAACCGGAAGGCCCCCGAGCGAGCCGGTCACGTCCAACTGATCGATGGCCGCGAGCTGTGCTCGAAAATGCGCAAGAGCCTCGGCAACAAGCGCAACGAGCTGACCGCCGAGCACATCGCCGAGGTCATCCGGCTCTACGAGGCGTTCGTCGAAGGCGACCGGTCGAAGGTCCTGCCGAACGAGGCCTTCGGCTTCCGCAAGGTCACCGTCGAACGCCCCCGCCGTGTCCGCTACGAGATCAACGACGACACCATCGCGGCGGTGCTGGCCAGCAAGGCGGTGGCGAAGCTCGACGAGGAGTATCGAGAGGTGCTGACTGAGGTCCTCAACAACCTCCGAGGCACGTCGGTGGCCACAGCTCAGGAGATGGACGACCTCCTCGTGCCCGAGACGAACCGGGTGTGGGCCGAGCATGACTGGGAGACCGAGGCGGGCGAGACCGGCGACTTCGGCTGGGCTCTCGACGTGACCCAGGCGCAGGCCCGGGCGATCCTCGCGGAGCTCGCCGTGCGGGACCCGGACGCCGACCCAGTGCTCGACGCCAAGGGCAACCCGGATCCTGACGTGTTGCTACGCGACACCGAGAACGTGCCGCTGTCCGAGGACGTCGACGAGTTCATCTCTCGCGAAGTGCTGCCCTTCGCCCCCGACGCCTGGGTCGACGAGTCGAAGACGAAGGTCGGCTACGAGATCCCCTTTACCCGGCACTTCTACCGGTACGCCCCACCCCGACCCCTCGCCGAGATCGACGCCGACATCAAGGCCAGCCAACAGCGCATCCTCAAGCTGCTGGAAGAGGTCGCGGGTTGATCGCGCGCGTTCAGGTCAGACGAGTGGCCAGGCAGGGCACCGGCCACACTCCGAGCCGTTCCGTTCCGGAGTACTGGATCCCCGAGGAGTGCACCATTCCGTGGCTCACGCTGGCCGACGTGTGGCAGCTGCGAGATGGGTCGGTATCGACCATCGTTGAGACCGCAGAGAAGATCAGTCCACGAGGGCTCGCCAACTCGTCAGCGGTCGTGCACCCGGCCGGCACGGTGGCGTTCTCCCGAACCGCTTCGGTCGGGTTCGCCTGTGTACTCGGCGTCGACATGGCGACGAGCCAGGACTTCGTGACGTGGACCCCGGGCGATGGTCTCTCGTCCCGGTACCTGCTTTGGGCGCTCCGAGGCCTGCGCCACGACATCCTCGGACGGATGCAGGGCTCGACCCATCAGACGATCTACATGTCCGATCTGAACGAAGTAGCGATCCCGCTCCACTCCATCGAGGACCAGTGCAGGATCGCCGACTTCCTCGATGACGAGGTCGGCCGAATCGACGAGCTCATCGCCGAGCAGGGCTCTCGGCAGCGCGATCTTCAAATCGAGTGGTTCGGGAGTGAACTCATCGGCTCGCTTCTTCCAGAAGCGGCTCCACCGGGATGGTCACGAGGTCGGCTGAAGTATCTGTTCGAGTTCGAGCGGAATGGGGTATGGGGCGAAGAGCCGCTCGGAGATGAGAACGATGTGCTCTGTGTCCGTGTCGCGGACTTCGACCGGACGTCCTTCACGGTCGACTCCACCGCCTCGACGGTTCGCAATGTGCTTCCGGCGCATAGATCTCGCCGGCTTCTCGCTCCCGGTGATGTCTTGTTGGAGAAGTCGGGTGGTACGCCCACCCGCCCTGTTGGGTGCGCTGTCACCTTCATGCTCGACAGACCGGCCGTTTGCTCGAACTTCGTCGCAGCGCTGCGTCCTGTCCCCGAGGTCGATGCTCGGTGGGCCGGTTTGCTCCTCGCGGCGAAGTACCAAGCCCGTCTCAACGCACCGTTCGTGAAGCAGACGACGGGGATCCAGAACTTGGACAGTGGCGAGTACCTCGCTACCCACTGTCTCGTTCCACCAAGGGCTGAACAGGTGCAAATCGGCCGACGGGCTGAGCGCCTCATCGACCTGGTCGAGCGCCGGGTGCATGAACTCGACCGCCAGATCGACCTCCTCCAGGAGCGTCGCCAGGCGCTGGTTATGGCCGCGGTGACGGGCGGCATCGACACCGTCAGGAAGGTGGCGTGATGCCGGCGCACACGAGCGAGGCGCGGTTCGAGTCAGACATCGTCGAGTGGCTGACGACGCCGCTGTCCGACGGCGGTGGGGGCTACTCGCCCGGGGTCGACTCGAACTACGACAAGGCGGTGGGGCTGGACACAGCGGAGCTGTTCGCCTTCATCGGGGACACCCAGGCCGACAAGTGGGAGCAGCTCGTGACCCGCTACGGCGGGGACCGGGATCTGGCGCAGACGAAGTTCGTGGCCCGCGTGGGGAACTTGCTCGACACGCACGGCACGGTCCATGTGCTGCGAAGCGTCATCGACGACCAGGGAGTGAAGTTCCGGCTGCTCTTCGACCAGCCGGCGTCGGGCCTCAACCCCACCCTCCTCGACTTGTACGGACGCAACCGGCTGACGGTGACCCGTCAGCTCCACTACTCGACGGCCAACTCGAACAGCCTGGATCTGTGCTTGTTCGTGAACGGGTTGCCGGTGGCGACGGCGGAGCTGAAGAACCCGCTGACCGGGCAGGGCATCGACCACGCCATCGAGCAGTACGAGCGGGATCGCGATCCGAAGGAGCTGATCTTCGCCCGGCGGGCGTTGGTGCACTTCGCCGTCGACCCGCACCTTGCGGCAATGACCACCCGGCTCGCCCGGAAGGGCACCCAGTTCCTTCCGTTCAACCTCGGCAGCGACCCGGGGCGGCTGTCCTGCGGTCAGGGGAACCCTCCGAACCCCGGTGGTTACGCCACGTCGTATCTGTGGGAGCGGGTGTGGCGCTACGACGCGTGGATCGACATCTTGAGCCGCTTCGTCGAGTCGTTCCCCCAGGGCAAGGGCCAGCCGCCGAAGGTGATCTTCCCGCGGTTCCACCAGTGGGACGCCGTGTGCCGGCTGGCGGCCGACGCGTTGGAGCGGGGGCCGGGTCAGTCGTATCTGATCCAGCACTCGGCGGGGTCGGGGAAGTCGAACTCGATCGGTTGGCTGGCACACCGTCTGTCATTGCTGCACGACCCGTCCGATACGAAGGTCTTCGACCAGGTGATCGTGGTGACCGACCGCCGGGTGCTCGACGAGCAGCTTCGGGCCACCATCCAGCAGTTCACGACCGTGCCGGGCACGGTGGTGTCGGTGGAGGGCAAGTCGGGGGCGAAGTCCACCGAGCTGGCTGCGGCGCTGGCGAGCACCGCCCAGATCGTGACCGTCACGCTCGAGACGTTCCCCCATGTCATCGCCAAGATCACCGATGTCGACCTGGCGGCCCGCCGCTACGCGGTGATCGTCGACGAGGCGCACTCGTCGCAGACCGGCGACGCCGCCACCGCACTCAAACAGGCGCTCGGCGCTGGAGTGCTCGACCTGGTGGGCCAGGCGGCCGAGGACGAGGGCTTGTCGCCCGACGACCTGGAACTGGACTCCGAACTTGCCTTGGCCGCCGTGCTGAAGGCCCGAGGGCGGCAGCCCAACCTGAGCTTCTTCGCGTTCACGGCGACCCCGAAGGACCGGACCGTCGAGCTGTTCGGCACGGTCGGCCCCGACGGCAACAAGGCACCGTTCCACCTGTACACGATGCGCCAGGCCATCGAGGAGGGGTTCATCCTCGACGTGCTGGCCAACTACACCACCTACGCCACCTACTGGCGGGTGGCAACCGCGACGCCGGAGGCGGCCGACGAGGAGGTCGACGTCCGCCAGGCCGGCTCAGCCATCCGCCGATGGGTCCACGCCGATCCGGCGCTGATCGCCCAGAAGGCGGCGATCATCGTGGAGCACTTCCGTGCCCACACCGCCAAGGAACTGGACGGTCGGGCCAAGGCCATGGTGGTCACCGAGAGCCGCCCGGCGGCCGTGAAGTACAAGCGAGCCATCGACCGCCACATCGCCGAGCACCACCTCACTGACATCCGGGCGCTGGTGGCGTTCTCGGGCACCGTCGAGGACGATGTGGAGGGCCCGGTCACCGAGTCGACGCTCAACGGGTTCCCCGAGAGCCAGACCGCAAAGCGGTTCAAGGGCGAGGACCCGTACTCACCGGGCGACTACCAGGTGCTCATCGTGGCCGAGAAGTTCCAGACGGGCTTCGACGAGCCCCACCTCCACACGATGTTCGTGGACAAGCCCCTCAAGGGGCTCAACGCCGTGCAGACCCTGTCACGGTTGAACCGGACCATCCCGGGCCTCAAGCGCTCGACGTTCGTGCTCGACTTCCGCAACCGGGCCGAGGACATCCAGGCCGCGTTCCAGCCGTACTACGAGGCCAAGGTCGTCGAGCCGACCAACGCCAACGTGCTCTATGACCTGCGGAGCCGAGTCATGGCCGTGGGGATCATCGTCGAGGCCGAAGTCATCGCAGCGGCCGACGCGTTTTTCGGTGTCGACGTCGAGAAGCGAAGCCTGTCGACCATCTACGCCAACGTCGATGTGGCAGTCGCTCGGTTCCTCGAGCTGGACGACGACGCTCAGGCCGAGCTTCGTGATGCCCTCGATCGGTTCATCCGCGCCTACGCGTTCTTGTCGCAGGTACTGCCGTTCACCGACATCGACCTCGAACGTCTCTACGTCTATGGCAAGGCGCTCGCCGCCTGCCTCCCGCGCCAGAGCAGCGGCGGACTCGATCTCGGCAGCGACCTGGTGCTCACCCACCTGCGGCTGGTCGAGCAGGGGACGGAGACCATCGAGCTGGAGGCGGGCGAGATCGATGTCGGCATGCCCTTCCCCGGAGAGGGTCACGCCGCTGGAACTTCTGACCCCACGCTCGACACGTTGGGGGCCGTGATCCGACAGATCAACGAGATGGCTGGCGCCGACCTCGACGAGCCCGACGTGCTGGAGGGGGCCAAGCTCAAGGTTCGGCTGCTGGCCGACGGCGGGCTTCGGGAGTTCGCCCGGGCCAACACCATCGAGCACTACGCCCTGGAGTTCGCCACCGCCTTCAAGAAGGCGCTCCTCACCCAAGCCGACCACAACGACCAGCTCTACGACCTGCTGCTCTCCCGCCCCGACCTCGCCGACATGCTCGAGAAGGTCCTGCGCGAGGAGACCTACCGTGAGCTCCGGGAGGACTGAGGCCCGCCATGACAAGGACATCGGATCCAACTTCAGGAGGGGCCGAAGGCACCGTGAAGATCCGCTGGGGTCCAATCGCTGGTTGCACAATCATTGGATCACTGATGGTGGTGGCCGCCTTCCACTACGACCAGGCTGGGTGGCGCGACATGCTTCCGGGTGCTCTCCTGGAGATTGGGGCAGCCTTCGGTCTGGCGGGTCTGCTGTTCTTCCTTGAGCGGAGTTTCGAGACTCGAGTTGAACGCAGAGCAAGCGCGCTTGCAAGCGAGGTGGGCCGACGCCTCGACGAGCAGGATGAGCGCATCCAGTATCAGGAAGAGAACCTGACGGCGCGGTTGGACGATCTCGCGGAGCGTGCTGCCGCGCGGGTCCGGCGTGAGGATCAGGAGGCCGACGCTCGAATCGCGTCTGTGGTGGAGGACGTATCTTTCGAGTCGTTGACGGCGGCGCTCGAAGAGGCCTTCGAAATCAGCGCGTTGGCAGGCGGCGAAGCCGTAGTGCCCGCGAGCCCTTCCTCGGGTTTCACTCTGACCTTCCGGTGGGGATGGCATCGGCTCGAGGGCGAGCTGTCCGCCTACGGGGACCGCCTGTACCAGCTTCAGCTGACCGTCACGGCCAGTGCTCTCGCGGGTCATTGGGAGGTGCGGGTTCCATGGAGCCGCGATCACGACGCAGAAACCACCTTCGCCGAGCTGCGACGGGCGTTGCAGGGTTCTGGCCACTGGGCTGGGGAAGAGATGATCGACTGGGCGTTCGCTCTGCGCCACCTGGTGGAATCGATCCAGGTCGCCGTCGAGGGTCGGCGAGTTACGAAGGACTGGGCATTCGACGGTGGAAGCCTCCTGTGGCTATCTGGCCCAGATCTCGCGGTTCTTGACAACGGGCTGTGCCGCCGAAGGTCCGGCGTCGTCATCACAAGCGGGGCTGCTTCCACAAGGAATTTCGCAACGGCGACTTGGCCGCCCCCGCCGCCGGATGGACTTGAGGATGATGAGTGGTCGGAAATCGTGACACTCGCGGAGAACCAGTACGCCGCCATTGACCCGTCGCGAGCGGGGTTCATGGATGCTCGGCCGATATTCGGCGGGTCGATTATGAGTTCGTACTACCCGAAGGCCCGGTCGGGACAGCCACCACCGGAGATTGAGCCGTACGTGGTCGATCGGTGATGGAGACGCCAAACCGGACAAACAGGGTCAAGAAAGTGGTCAAGTCGCCGTGCATTGCGGCACCAGCAGTTCACGCCGCGCGCCCTCGGGGCACCTTGCCGTGGACTTGTTTCATGCCCGTGCGCCAGACCCGCTGCCGGGTGTCGAGCACCAGGTTGGCGGACACCTTCCTCGGGCGCCGCTCCACCGGGTAGGTCCGGATCCGCTCCCACATGGCACCGACCACTACCAGGCCGGTCTCGTCGCGGCACCACGCACCACACGACGCGAACGTTGCGGTGAGCCGCTTGGCCGCCGGCATCATCGCCTGGAGGACCGTCCGGGCGGCCAGGTCGTCGAACGGAGCGAACCGCAGCAGCTCCAGGAGCAGGGCGTCCGACTCCTCGATGTGCCCACGCTCGTTGATCCACCGCACCAGCTGATCCGGGTCGGCGAACGAACCGAACGGCGCCCCCTCTCGCTCCCACCGGCGCACGGCCCGACGGCCTCGGGCGTCCTGACCGATGTGCTCCCACTCCCGGTCCAGCTCCAACAGCACTGCTGCGAAATCGGCCACCACGGCCTCCTCTCGTCGGTTGACGAGCGGGACCGTGAACGGTCACCCGAAACGCTCACCTGACCCGTCCCGAAGGCGGCTCCTCCTGCACGATCCGTCAGACCTGACGGAGGCGGCCGATGGCCATCACGATCTTGAACGCAAGTGGACGGCATGACACCTTGAGCCCCGACGGGTCCGCGGGCTGGGGGAGTCTGGGATGGAGGAGTCGATCATGCTGCCGACGGTCGCGGGGCCGGGTACAGCAGCTGGGGTGGCTGATCCGCGGCGGTGCGAGATCGTGCTGCAGCTGCTGGCCAAGAAGTGGATCGTCTCGATCCTCCTGGCCCTCGAGGAAGCCCCGAGGCGTCGCCAGTACCTCTTCCACACGCTGAAGGTCAGCAGCAGCCGACTCGACCCGACGATCCAGACGATGACCCGCTGGGGCGTCATCGAGCGCGCCTGGATCCCGAGCGGCAACACCGACGCCCCGGGCTTGGCGATCACCCCGCTGGGCCGGGACCTCTTGGGCGCGATCACCAGACTTGCGGAATGGCAGCACGTGAACCTCGACGCACTCGTCCAGAACGACGCCCGCTGGCGCGAAGCGCGGCAACCGAGCCCCTACTGACCACTGCCGAGTCGACGCACCCGCCTGCGGGTGCATCGTCCCGTCCACGGACCACCTTCTCCGTTGAACGACCCGCAGGGACGGCGTTTCCTGCTCGAGTGCACCCGCCCCGGCACCTCCGAACGGCTGCATGGTCAGCCCTGACCATCGCCCTGCTGAGCCTGACCAGTGCGTGTTCAGACGACCGTTCAGACCGGAGTTCAGACGAACGTTCAGGCGCGGGTGCTTCAACGAGCACCGTGCTGACCATCCCGACGACTCCCGAGACGACCTCAGGCCCCTCCTCGGCATCGACGACCACGACCAACTCCGGGGCACCCGATGCGGCGGCGCTCCGGGACTACTTGGCGTTCTGGGACATGTACATCGAGCTCGGGGGAACCCCGCCGCCCTTCGATCTGGCGAAGATCCGGCCGCGCCTCGACGAGCTCACCACGGGGGCGGAGACCGCCCAGCTCCTCGACTTCCTCCAGACGAACGCCGGGACCGGCCTCGTCCTGCGCGGCGACATCGACCACTCCCCCGCCATCGCGTCGATCCAGGGCGACACCGCCGTCGTTCGTGACTGCCTGCTCGACCGGACCGGGATCTATCGAGTTGCCGACGGGTCCCGGGTCGACACCGAGACCACCGATCGCAAGACCTACGTCGCGACGCTCCGCTCGGACGAATCCGGACGCTGGCGGGTCGAGACGATCTCCACCGAGGAAGGCAGCTGCGAACCATGACCGCCCGCCCTCGACTGACGCTCATCGTGCTGAGCATGGCGTTCGCCATCGCGGCGTTCCCGGCCGCGGCAGCGGCCGGCGGCGCCGGTGGAGCGGTGACCGACGACGGGGGCATCGATTACGGCGCGATCGCTGGAGACAACCGACCTGCGGCCGGCGGCGGTCGGAGCCGACCCACGACGGGCCCGACGTGCACCTACACGCTGATGGCCGGCCCGCAGGACTTCCCGGTATACGACGTCGACGGGAACCGGCTCCCCGCCCGCTCCGGCGGCAACTGGTACGAGAAGGTCTGCGACGGCATCTTCTACGGCGCCGTTTACCTGGCGGGCGCACCGAACGCGGTCGACCCAGCCGATGTGGCCGCCGGGGTGCTGCGGCGACTCGATCTGCCCCTCCCCGAGATCCGCCTGAACCCCGATGGCGAACAAGTCGTCAACCTCCCAACCTGGCTGCACATCGCCAACTGGGAGCCCCTGACCGGAACCGCCACCGTCGCAGGCGTGACCGTACGGGTGACGGCACGTCCGACTGCCGCCCGATGGACCTTCGGCGATGGCACCACCTCGACCTGCGCACCGGGCATCCCGTGGAAGGCAGCAGCCGACGAGCGTCGGGCATGCCTCCACACCTGGCGACGCTCTTCGGCCAGCCAACGCGGCGGCGCCTACCTCCTCTCGGCCACCGTCACCTGGACCGCCTCGTTCTCCGTAGCCGGCGGTGCCGGCGGGGGCGCACTCGCTCCGGTGACCCGCACGGTCACCGTGCCGGTCCGCGTCGCCGAGGTCCAAGCCATCAACACCGACGGAGGCCGCTGACGTGACCGCGCTGCTCACACCCAGGTCCCGGTCAGGGAGCGAAGCTGCTCCCGCACCGAGAACCGCCGGACCGTCCCGAGTCGCAGCACGGCGCAGTGGACGTCACCCGGGTCGCGTGCTCGGTGGCCTCCTGCTGCTCGTCGTCTGCGTCATCGCCTCGATGTCGCTCTACGGTGCCGCGGCCGAGCGGACCCAGGTCATCGCTCTCGCTCGCGACGTGCCCGCCGGGGCCGAGCTCGCCGAGGCGGACCTCGACGCCGTGTCGATCGGTTTCGCCGACGGCCTCGCGACCATCCCGGCAGAGCGCGCCGCCGATGTCATTGGCAAGGTCGCCACCGTGGACTTGGCTGCAGCGTCCCTCCTGGTTGATTCGCAGCTGAGCGACGGATCGGCGCTCCCCGACGGAACGGTGATCGTCGGCGCGGTGCTCAAGGACGGCCAGTCGCCCCTCGGGCTCAGCATCGGCGACGATGTCGAGCTGGTAGAGGTCCCAGCGGCCGGGGCCATCGACGGCTCCGAGCCCATGGCACGGGGGCGGGCCGTCGTCCTCGACCTTGCCGACGACGCCGAAGGGCAGGGGGCACGACGCGTCTCGCTCGCGGTGGCCCGCGACGACTCCAAGGCGGTCGCCGCAGCCGGAGCAGATGGCCGACTCAGCCTGATCGTGGTGCCGCGATGAACGGTCTGGTGTGCGTCACCGGGACCAAGGGCGCTCCCGGGACGACGACGCTGAGCCTGGCGCTCGCTGCGGTCTTCGCCGATCGCTACTCGTCGGTGCTCCTCGACGCCGATCCGGACGGGGGCACCCTGGCCGCCCGGTGTGGCCTCCCTGCCAGCCCGGGGCTCGTGAGCCTGGCCGCCGACGCCCGCCATGCGCTCGAACCCTCGGCGATCGGTCGCCATACCCAACTGCTCCAGCCCCGCCTCGAGTTGATCGCAGCGCCGCCCTCATCGGGGCAGATCCAGGGGGCGCTGCGCACCCTCGGGTCCGGGTTCGCCCAGATCATGACGACTGACCGGACGATCGTCGACATCGGTCGGCTCCGTCCCGGCTCGCCGTCGGTTCCGTTCGTGACCGCGGCCTCGTTGACCGTGCTGGTCGTGAGCCCCACCGTCGATGGCGTCGCCCATGCCCGGGACCAGCTCGGCCAGCTCGAGACGCTGGGGGCACGGACGTCGGTCGCCGTCGCCGCCGGGGGCTACCCACCATCCGAGGTGGCCGCCGCCTTGGAGGTCGACCACGCGATTGCCCTCCCGCTCGACCGACGAGCCGCACTGTCGCTCCCTGGCGCCGGACGACTCGATCGCTGGCTCCGGCGCACCGCGCTGGTGCGGACCGTCGTCGATCTGGCCGATCAGCTCGACCAGGACGTCGAGGTGGCGGCATGACGATCGCCGAGCACACCGACGAGGTGCTCGTCGCGTCCCTTCGCCGAACGGTCGCCGAGGAGCTCGCCGTCGAGCTGCGTTCGATGGCCGAGGCGGGGCGGCAGCTCCGTCCAGCTGACGAGGAGATGTTGGGTCGCCAGCTGATCGCTCAGCGGCTCGAGGCCCTCGCCACCGAGGCCATCGCCGCTGACCGCGCCGTGCTCTCGCCGAGCGAGGAGGACGCGCTGGCGCGCGCCGTGTTCGACCGCCTGTTCCACCTCGGGCGGCTCCAGCCGCTCCTGGACGACCCCCAGATCCAGAACGTCGTCGCCAACGGATGCGACCGGGTGTTCATCGAGTACGCCGGCGGGCTCAAGGTCGACGGCCCACCCATCGCGGCGAGCGATGACGAGCTGATCGACCAGCTGCGCGAGATCGGTCGCCGCTACGGGCTCTCGGAACGTGAGTTCAACCCGTCTCGCCCGCAGCTGAACCTCCAGCTCCCCGATGGATCGCGGCTGTTCGCTGTGGCATGGGTCTGTGATCGGCCGGCCGTTTCGATCCGTCGACACCGCTACATGCGCCTCACACTCCACGATCTCGTCGAGCTCGGTGCACTCGACGAATCGTTGGCCAGCTTCCTCGGCGCGGCCGTCCGATCCCGTCAGCAGATCATCGTGGCGGGAGCGACCGGCGCCGGGAAGACCACCATGCTGCGCGCCCTGGCCGCCGAGATTCCACCGGAGGAGCGGATCGTCACCATCGAGACCGAGCTCGAGCTGGGGCTCGATCGGTTCTCCGACCTCCATCCGGATTGCGTCGCCCTCGAAGCCCGGGAGGCGAACGTCGAAGGCGCGGGAGAGGTCACCGCCGCTGATCTCGTCCGCATGAGCCTGCGGATGAACCCCGATCGCGTGATCGTCGGCGAGGTCCGCGGCGATGAGATCGTCCCGATGCTCAACGCCATGTCGCAGGGCAACGACGGCTCGATGTGCACCGTCCACGCCGACTCGTCCGCCACGGTCTTCAACAAGATGGCCCTCTACGCCATGCAGTCGCCGGAGCGCCTCCCGCTGGAGGCGACGTGCCAGCTGGCTGCAGCGGCAGTCGATCTGGTCGTGTTCATCGCCAAGACCCGTCACGGGCGATGGGTCTCCTCGGTTCGCCAGGTGGTCGGCGCCGAGGGATCCCGTGTGGTCACCAACGAGCTCTTTCGCCCCGGTCCGGACGGACGCGCCGTCCCCGGCGTGCCGGTCCCCCACGACCTGGCCGAGGAGCTGCTGCTCAACGACTGGGATCCGTCGCTGCATCACGGAGGTCGGCGGTGATCGGCGCGGCGGGCCTGCTGGGACTCGGTGCCGGCCTCGGCATGTGGCTGGTGTTCGGGTGGTCCCTCGGCGCGCCGGTGCCCGATGGACCTGAGGCGGACAATGCGACGCCGGAACGCCTCGACAACGCGTCGCTGCCCTCGCGATGGAGGATCGACCGGTCTCGCGTCGTCCGGGCCGCCGTAGCCGGGCTGCTCGTCCTCGCCGCGTCTGGCTGGCCCATCGCCGCGTGCGCTGCCGCAATGTTGGGGTGGTTCTCACGGGAGCTGCTGGGAACGCGTGCCGAGCGAGACCGAGCGCTCGGGCGGACCGAGGCGATCGCCAGCTGGACCGAGATGCTGCGCGACACCATCTCGGCTGCGCACGGACTCGAGGCGGCCATCTCCACGACCGCTCCGATCGCACCCGTGGCGATCCGGTCGGAGGTGGAGCAGCTCGCCCGAGCGCTCCGACGACTGCCGCTCGCCGAGGCGCTGCGCCGGTTCGCCGTGGACCTGGCTCACCCCATCGGCGATCTCGTGGTGGCCTCGCTGACCGTGGCCGCCAACGGGGCGGTGCGGGATCTGGCCGACCTGCTCGGGCTCCTCGCTGACTCCGCCCGTGACGAGGCGGCGATGCAGCTGAAGGTCGAGGCGTCCAGGGCGCGGATGCGCACCGCCGTGCGGGTCATCACCTCCGTGACGGTCGTGACGGCAGTCGGGCTGGTGGCCCTCAACCCCAGCTACGTCTCGATCTACGGCACCGCCGTCGGGCAGGTCGTGCTGTTGGCCATCGCCGCCGCGTGGGGCACGGCGCTGTGGTGGCTGGCTCAGATGAGCCGATTCCGCCAGCCCGAACGCTTCCTGTTGTCCACGGTGGCCGGGCAGGTGGCGAGTTGAGCCCGTCGATGCTGCTCGGCGCCGCGATCGCGCTCGGGTTGGCCTTGGTCGTCAGCGGGCTCGTCCCAGCGCGAGTTCCCCTCAGCCAGGCGCTCGCGCAGCTCGACCGCGAGCCGGCGCCGATCCCAGAGCCCGGATCGTGGTGGCTGCGCTGGGTCGCTCGGCCGATCGCCGGCACTGCGCTCGGCCGAGCCGCGGTTTCGCCTGTTCGAGCAGACCTGGGCCTCATCGGCCGAACGCCGGAGGAGCATCTGGCCCGCCATGTGCTCATCGTCGTCGTCGCTCTGTGTTGGGCACCGTTCACCTTCGGGCTGATGGCCGCCGGCGGGATCTCCGTGTCGTGGAACCTTCCCGTGTGGCTCTCCGTAGTCCTCGCCGTCGTCGCGTTGCCGATCCCCACGCTCGCCGTACGCCAGGAGGCGGCGGCACGCCGCCGCTCGTTCCGCCACGCCTTCGGGTGCTTCCTCGACCTCGTCTCGGTGCGACTGGCCGGCGGCGCCGGGGTCGACTCGGCGCTGGCGGGCGCCGCAGCCGCCGGGGAGGGGTGGGCGTTCGCCGCTCTCCGTCGGTGCCTCACCGAAGCGCGACTCCGGGGTGAACCATCGTGGAGCGGCCTGGCACGACTCGGACAAGAGATCGGCGTGCCCGAGCTCGAGGAGCTGGCGGCCTCAGCCAGCCTCGCAGGCGACGAAGGCGCTCGGGTTCGCCAGTCGATCACGGCGAAGGCTCGCTCACTGCGGCTGCGTGGCCTCACCGACGCCGAAGGCGCCGCCCAAGCGGCAAGCGAGCGCATGTCGTTGCCGGTCGTCCTCCTCATGACCGGCTTCATCGTGTTCTTGGGCTACCCCGCGGTGGCCCAGGTCATCGGCGGTCTCTGACTGCCTCCCAACAACCGGAAGGAACCTCCATGCCGACCATCTCCATGCTCTGGACCCTCGCGCTCGCACGCATCGCCCAGGCGCGTCACGACGAACGAGGCGAGATCACCGAGAAGGTGATCATCGTCGCCGTGTTCGCCGCGCTGGCGATCGCCGTCGGAGCGATCATCGTCGCGAAGGTCACCGAGAAGACCGAGACGATCCAGCTCTGATGCGCCGACTGCCGCGTCGGGTCGAACGAGGGGATGCGGTCGTCGAGACCGTGCTCGTCGTTCCCGTCCTCCTGTTCCTCGTGATGGCCATCGTCCAGGCGGCCCTGTGGTTCCACGGATCGCAGGTCGTCGAGGCGGCCGCGCAGGAAGCCGTCAACCGGGGTCGGGTGGAAGGCGGCACCGCCGGAGGCGCGGCATCCCGGGCACGCGAGCTCGTCGACGACGTCGCACCGTCCCTTTCGCCTTCGCTTCGCGTCCGGGTGGTCCGAACGGCGATGGTCACCGAGGTGACCGTCGAGGGCTCGGTGCAGCCGGTGATTCCTGGGGTGTCGCTCTCGGTGCGAGGTCGCGCCGAAGGCCCGACTGAGCGATTCCGGGAGGACCGGTGACGGGCCGGGACGAACGCGGATCGGCCAGCGTCGAGTTGGTGCTGTTGACGCCGTTGCTCGTTGGGCTGCTCCTCGTGGTCACGGCGTTCGGACGAGTGGCGGCGGCGCGAGCCGACGTGCAGGCGGCCACCCGCGCTGCCGCACGCGCAGCGTCGCTGGAACGGTCATCGCCTGCGGCGAAGGTGGCAGCCGAGCGCGCCTTCCTCCGGGAGCTGACCGTGAGTGGGTACCGGTGTGGCGAGTTCGAGGTGCGGGTCGACACCTCGAACTTCCGAGCAGACGGTCTGACCGCCGTCGACGCCGCCTGCCGGGTCGACCTCAGCGGGGTGACGGGACTCGGCATCCCCGGTTCGCAGACCCTTTCGACTCGGTTCTCCGAGGTCACCGACCGTTACCGGGGCACCCGATGAGGCAGACCGATCGCGGCAGCGTGTCGGTGGTGGTCGTCACCTTGACGTTCGCGCTCATGATGCTGGCAGGCTTGGTCCATGACGGCGGGCGAGTGATCGCCGCCCGCCGAGAGGCCGACGCCGTCGCCAACGCCGCCGCCCGCGCCGGAGTCCAGGGCATGGACGAAACGGCGCTGCGAACCGGTGGCGGCGTGAGCTTGGACCGCGCCGATGTCGCTCGACGGGTCGAGCGGTACCTGGCGACCAGCGGGTTTGACGGCGACGCAGTCGTCGACGGCGAGCTCGTGATCGTTCGGGTTCACCGTTCGGAGCCGCTCGCGGTCCTGTCGGCGCTCGGGCTCACGTCGACCACCGTCGAGGGGTCCGGTCAGGCCCGCGCCGTTCGAGCAATCAAGGAGGGCGCATGACCGCAGTGGTGAGCACAGGAGTCCGGGTCCCTCCACTCCTCCGGTCGGCAGGGAGCGTCACCGCATCCGCTGCGTCGTTGGCGGGCACCCCGTGGGCGCTGTGGTCACTGGTCGGGTGGCCGCCGCCCGACAGCTGGCCGAGTCTCGACGAGGTCCGCCTCGCGGTGTCTCGCTCGGCGTTCGATGAGCGCGTCCTCATCGGCCTGCTCGCCCTCCTCGGGTGGTTCCTCTGGGCCGGGTTCGCTGCGTCGTTCCTCGTCGAGCTCGCCGCGTGGTGGCGGGGTCGACCGGCTGCGCAGCTTCCCGGCTTCGGAGCACTCCAAGGCCTGGCGAGGAACTTGGTGGCGACGGCGACGATGCTGCTCGCAACGCCGGTGTCGGCCGGCGCGGGCACAGTCCGGCTCGACGCACCCGCAGCCATCGTCCAGGTCGAGCCGGTGAGTCCGTTCGTCCTATCCGCGTCAGGCCCCGCGCCGGGTAACCCACTCCCCTCTGGTGGGCTATCTGCCCCGGGGCCGACCTACGTGGTGCAGCACCGCGACTCGCTGTGGGCCATCGCGGAGTGCCAGTTGGGGGATCCGCTCCGCTGGCCGGAGATCTGGGAGCTCAACCGCGAGCGCGTGTTCGACGGGGTCCGCTTCACCGACGCTGACCTCATCCGTCCCGGCTGGGACCTCTTCCTCCCGGGAGCGACCGGGATGCCAACTGCGCCGGTCGACACGCCCCCGCTCGATCCGGACCCTGCGATGATCGACCGCGGCCAGGAGGCCAGCCCGGCACCGGCCACCACGTCGCCGGTCGGCGCCGATCGCACCGAAGGAGCCGGGGAGCCAGGCGCAGCAACCGTGCCCGGAGGTCCCGCCGTGGCGTCGCCGCACGCCGATCCGGTGGACTCGGAGACGCCTGGTGTTCCGTGGATGCCGTACGCGTTCGGTTCGCTGCTCGCAGCTGCGGCGGTGGCGGCGCTGTCGCGTCTGCGGCGTGTGCAATCCCGTCGGCGACCGACTGGCCAGCCGCCGCATCGGCCCGAGCCGTCGACGATGCGGACCGAGACGGCGGTGCGCCGAGCGGCTGCCCCGGATCGACTCGATCGACTGATGGCCGCTGCTCGTGCCTTCACCGCCGGGTTACCCGCGGAGCATGCCGTGCCGGCGCTCTGCGCGGTTCGCGTCGGCGACGACGAGATCGAGCTGTTGCTCGGCGCACCGCTTGCGACGATTCCGCCGGGATTCGTCGACCGGGGCGGCATGCGTTGCTTCGCCACGGAGCCTGGTGCGAGCACGGTGAGCCTCTCCGGGATCGGCCAGGACGCTGCGGCCCCCTGGCCAGCCCTGGTCGAGGTCGGAACGATCGGCGACGCCGAGGTCCTCATCGACCTGGAACGGGCCGGATCCCTAGCGGTCACCGGCGAGGCCGCACCGGGAGCCGTTCGCCACATCGCCACGGAGCTCGCCCTGTCGCCCCACTCGGAGCTGGTCGAGCTACTCGTTGTCGGTGACGAGCTCGACCTCGCCGCGAGCCCGAGGATCCGGTCGTGCGCCACCGTCGACGAAGCCCTCGACCTGCTCGAAGCCCAGATGGACGCCACTCGCACGGCGCTGGACGCCGCTCGGGTGCCCGACTGTCCAACGGCGCGACGAGACGCGGGCAACGCACCATGGGGAGCCACAGTCCTTGTGCTTCTCTGCGACCTAGACGAACAGGAACGCGCCCGGCTCGCCGACGGCATCGCTCCCGGCAGAGGCGCTGCCCTCGTCTTCGCCGGCGAGTCCCTGCCGGGCGGATGGTCCATGCACGTCGGCGAGACGGTGCGCCTTGAGCCACACGGGTTCGAGCTGGGTCCCCTCACCCTCGACCTCGAGACCCACGACCAGATCGACGATCTGCTGTGCGATGCGAGCATCGGCGATCTCACGGACGCCGATGAGGGGGCGCTCGAACCGGCGTCGGAGGCGGCAGAGGATGAGGCAACGGCCACGGAACCCCACCCATCGCAGGAACTGCCGCCCGTCCACGTGACGACGTCGGGTGTCGATGCTGCCGCGCTCCAATCGGAGGAAGCCGCACCGGAGATCGAGGTCCGGATCCTCGGCCCCCTAGAGATCGACGGGTCGAAGCCGTTCGACCGTCGACGATCGGCGGAGCTGGTCGCATTTCTCGCGCTGCACCCCGGTGGCGTCACGAGCGGGCAGCTCCGTACCGCCATCTGGCCCGAGGCCGACCCCTCACAGGCGACGTTCAACGTGACCGTCCACCGGGCCCGGTCGACGTTGGGCCTGGACAGCGAGGGCAACCACCATCTACCTCATGTCGTGAGCACTGACGGTCGGTACCTCCTCGGGCCTCGTGCCACCACCGACCTGGCTCGGTTCGTCGGGCTGGTGGAACGGGCGACCCGCGCCGGCAGCGACGATGCGAGGACACTGCTCGCCGATGCGATGAGGATGATCCGGGGGCAGATCCTCGAGGGCGCCCGGGGATTTGAGTGGGCGTTCGCGTCAGGGATCGTCACCGAGGCCGAGGCCACGGTCTCCGACGCTGCTCACCGGCTGGCGCAGCTGGCGCTGGCCGACGGTGACGGTGAGCTGGCGACGTGGGCGGCGATGCAGGGGCTCAAGGCCGTACCCGGCAGCGAACCGCTCTACCGAGACCGGATGGAAGCGGCCCACCTGGCCGGCGACCCGTCCGCCGTCGACCGAATCGTCGAAGAGCTCTGCCGCTACCTCGAAACCCTCGACCCCTTCGAGGACCTCCATCCGGCGACCGTTGAGCTGTGGAATCGCCTCGGACGGCCTCCCTGCTGAGTAACCGCACAGAGCGAGGAACTCCACCTGGGCTCCCTGCACCTGCCATCCTTCAGACGGGCCGTCAACGGGCCGCGTCACCATTTTGGATCAATGCAACCGCAGCCATCTGCCGGAGTGCAACGGGACGGCCTCCAAATTCCGAATGCGCCATCACTGTTCGCCAGGCTAACAGAGCGATTTCGCATCGTCGGCTGAAGCGATGCGGGTTCTTGGACCGTCTACGTCGATATCCGCACTCGCGAAGCGAGTGAGAAACTCGACCTGACCTGAGTCTCGAGAAGTCGGAACATTAACTAGCGACACGCCGAGGGAAGCTTCGATTCGACCATCTTCCTGCCGATAGCCGACAGAAAGATATGGGCTGGCCTCCACCGACCTCGGGAAGGAGGATAGCACCGAGAGCACCTCGGCATCCTTGGTAACGAAGGCCGTTGCCTGACCAATCTTTCCGACTTCAAGCATGACGATGCCGGGCACTTCTGGCTCGCCGAGGGCGCTCATTGCCCTGCTGCCCTGCATACCCGAACCAGGCATTGCGAGAAGTCCAACATTCGGTTCAATACCGCAATCTGCGACTAACACCACAACGGAGCCCCGGTCGACTACCAACCCAATGGGCGTGTCTTCCTTAAACGTTGAGTCGGAACACGCCGGAACCGCAAATAGGCCTAAGGCAAGAACCTGGCGAACTCGCTTCATGTGCATACTAGGTACCTTCCCACGGCATCGGGATCCGGAGTCCCGACTCAATTCGACTTGTGATCCACGAGCTATCTTCAATGCCCTGCGAACAGGCGCCCCTCTCGACCAAGCGCTTCGTACCGGGAAGGACCCCGACCGACGGGGATTTCGAGGGCGGTCTTGCGTTATGGTCCCCCCAGGTCGCCCGCCCCCAACTCCCATTGCAGGTTACGCTGCTGACTTTGAGGTTGGGTCCAGGAGCAGTGGGATCTCCCCCGCCGGATCCGGGCAGCGGAATTGGCACCGTGGTCGCAGTTCGGTTGACCGTGAAACGGTAGTCCTGATACCACCCAATGCCGTATCTCGGGTCCTCAACGTGGATCGTCACTACCATTCCGACAGTCACCTCACATCGGGTGAGTATGGGATCGACACCTCTACATCCGTTTCGATTCTGGAACTCCACGTCTTCTCGCAGGGTGCCCGGAACGATCGAGTATCGCCTGTCGCCGGGGCGCCCGGGCCTGTCTGCGATGTCCTTGGTCCGAGTAGTGGCGGTTCTGACCCAAGGGCCAGGGGCGGCCTTCGGAGCAGACGGTGCAGGGGGCCCGTGCGGCTTTCCCTTCGACCCAGGCTTCGCGCGACGCTGCCACGCGACGCTCGCCAAGAACATGCCCCGCGCCTTGACAGGTTCGACGACATCCGCTGACCGAAACTTCGCAGCATCCAGTATGGCATCTTGTCCCAGCCCCCCAACGAGCTTCACCACCTTGGCGAACTCTTCCGCTTCATACATACCTATTGCTGCGGCGACATCTCTCATATACGCACCGGCATCATCGCCGTACTTCGATACATCGATTCGGCGAAGGCGCCGATCAAGACTTGCATAGTCGGCCGTCGTAGGTGCGTGTCCGTCAGGGTCAAAGCTGTTGAGCGGGTTGTTGTGGGCGTAGGTGTATCGGTTGAGGCTGATGGGGCTTTCCAGCTTCCCGGTCACCGAGTCCTGAGAGGTGAAGGTGGCGGTGGTGGGCCGGTAGTGCCGGGCACCCATCCACACCTCGTTGTTGGTGGGGTCGGTGAAGTCGGACTGGAACCCCACAGTCGGGGCAAGGCTGCCCGTCCGGCCGGTGACCTCACCGAACGGGTTGTACCCGATGGTGTTGTCGGTAGCCGTGGATGTGGGGCTCAACAACGCGACGACGTCTTGGTGGGTGTTGGTGATGGTCCAGCGTGCGGTGCCGGCGGTGGCGTTCTTCGTGGCCATCGCAGTGCCCGCGTAGGTGTGGCTGGTGGTCCAGGTGCCCTCGGAGATCGGGTCGAGCCCGGTGCCCTCGTACTTGAACGCCGTGCTGTTGCGAGTGGCGATGCGACCGAGTCCGTCGTAGGTGAGGGTGACGGTGCCGTTGGTGAGGTTTTGGCCGAACACGTCGAAGGTCGAGTTGACGGTGCCGCCGCCGGTGACCGTGGCGAGGGTGCCACGGTCGGTCCACGTGTAGGTCTTGCCACCACCTGAGGTGAGCCGGTTCTGGTTGTCGTAGGTGAACGTCACTCCGGCGGCGCTGGTGCGATTGCCCGCCGCGTCGTAGCCGTAGGTGAGGGTGGTCCCTCCGGGCTTGGTCCAGCTGTTGAGCTCGCCCCGGCTGTTGTACCCGAAGCTGTGGGAACCGGCGTCGGTCGGGTTCGAGGTTCCGGAGATATCGACACCGGAGATGAGCCCGTCGTTGTCCCAGTAGCTGTACTTCTGGTAGGTCGCGTTCCCCGATGGGTCCTTGTTGGACGCGGGGTCGACGTATTCGGCGTTTGGTTGCCCGTAGCCGTTGTAGAAGATGCTGCGGTGCGCTTCGTCGTTCCAGTTGTTGACCCCGGCAGGGGCGAACGCTGTGGTGGTGGTGCGGCCGGCGTCGTCCCACCAGAACCGCAGCGTCCCCCCGGTGACCGGGTCGGTCTGGGTTTGTGGTCGTCCGGCGGTGTCGTAGGTGACGGTGCTCGAGCCGGCGGCGTCGGTGCGCGAGGTGAGCTTGCCGGCCTTGTCCCACGCGTAGGTCGTGGTCGATGACCCGCCACCGACGGTCAGGGGGAGGTTGCGGTCGTCGTAGCTGATCGTGATCGCCGCGGTCGGATGGGTGACGGTGGCGAGTCGGCCGGACACGTCGTAGGTGAACGTGCGGGAGCCGGTGGCGCCAGTGCCGACCTCGGTGAGCGGTCGACCGGCCTCGTCGAACGTGCGGTCGATCCGGATCGACCCAGGCATCGCCTCGCGGGTCACCAGACCAGCCTTGTCATAGCTGTTGGTCCAGGTCCGGTTCGCGGCGGCCTGGCCCGCCGTTGCGGCCGGGAGTCTCCGGGTCGCCGGAAGGTTCCACGGCTGGTAGGTGAGGATCGTGTCGTTGTTGCGTCCGTCACGGAACCGGGTGTTGTTCCCGGCCTTGTCGTAGAAGTACGACGTCGTCGCCGCGTCCCCGGTGCCGAACCCGCGCACCACCGACGTCATCCGCCCGGCGACGTCGTAGTTGGTGGTGGTCACCCGACCCATGGCCGTGGTGACCTTGGTACGCATCGACCGCTTGTTGTATTCGAAAGCGGTGGTGTGCGGGTAGTCACCCCCGGCGATGCCGGTCTCGGACTGGGTGAGCTGACGACCGGCCGTGTCGTAGGTGAACTCCACCCACCGGTCCGTTCGGTCCTTCTGGGTGATCACGTCACCGAACGCGTTGTACACGGTGTAGGCGGTCTTGTTGTTCGGGTCCGTCTCCGAGAGCGTCTGCCCCGCGGTGTTGACCGTGCGGGTCGTGATCAGCAGCTCGGGATCCTGCACCCAGGTCACGTTGCCGACCGAGTCGTAGTCCGTCGTCGTGGTCGCATACCGCAATGTGGGCTGGCGAATCTCCTGGGTGCGGGTGCGGACACGACGCATCATGTCCGACGTCTGAGTGACGACGGCTCCGTTCGGATCGATCGTCTTGATCGTGAACCCGACCTCGTCGAACAGCGTGTATGAGAGGGCGCGGGTTGCCGCGACGGTGCCGGGGGCGTCGGTCTTCACGTTTCGGTTGAGCTTGTCGAACGTGTAGTACGTCCACTTGTCGCGGCGGTCCTTGGAGCCCGTGAGATTGCCGACCTTGTCGTAGGTCCGCGACTCGGTCGGCGTCACCGCCGTCCCACCTGGTGGTGTGTAGGTGGGGTGGGTGATCGTGATCTCACGGCCCTGATCGTCATAGGCGTGCTGCGTGGTGTTGCCGTTCGGGTCAACCTCGTGCGAGAGCTCACCGAACGCGTTGTACCCAGACTTCGCCTCCGGCTGAGCACTGACCGGGGTACCGCCGTTGGTCTCGGTCGGCACCGACGGCTGCTTCACCGAGGTCTTCTGCCCTGCCGCGTCGTAGGTGGTGGTCACCACACCGCCATCGGGATCCGTGGTGGTCAACACGTTGCCCCGGTCGTCATAGGTGAACGACGTCTTGAGGTCGTCGGCGGCACCGGCACCGTTCTCGACCTCCCGGTAGTCGACCAACCCCTCCTGGGTGTACAGGGTGCGGGTCACCCGATCGTTGCCACCGAGGCCGAGTGCGTGGCGGGTCTCGGTGGTCTGGTGACCGGCTGCGTCGTAGGTCCAGGTGGTGGACCGCTCGACGTTGCCGTCGCTGTTCTTGACCTGTTCGGTCAGCTTCAGGTTCGCCGGGCTGTAGGTCGCGACCGTGGTTCGCGCCCGGTTCGGGGCCACGAACTCGTTGCCCTCCCCCTTCGAGAGCAGGTTCCCAACCTTGTCGTAGACGTTGTCTTCCAACACCAGGTCGTAGGCAGCGCCAATGCGGGGCGCGAAGTTCTTGAGGACCTTCCGCTTGGGCTTGTCATGGGTGTAGGTGGACTCGACGACTCGCCCCTTCGCGTCGGTCTCGCGCATGACGCGCCGCGAATCGTCGTAGTCGAGATCCTTCACCGTGAGGGTCTGCGTGGTGCCCGGGTTGAAGATCGGATCGGGCTGATAGGCGGCCAACGTCGTGACGTCCGGGAGGTTGTCGGGCGTGTAGCTCGTGGTGAACACCCGGTTCTCGGGGTCGGTGACTGTGATGACGTTGCTCATCTCGTCGTACGCCTTGGCCGTCGTCGACGCGATCGCCGTCCCGTGGGCGACCGTCTCGGACAGCTGACGGTCCGCCGCGTCGTAGGTGTACTTCGTCACCCGCGTGGTCCCACCACCCGCGACCGCGACCACCTCGACGCGGTCGATGTTGCCGTTGTTGTCGTAGAAGGTGTCGGTGCGCCTACGGCGAGCCGTCGACGTGGCCACGTTGGTGACCGACGGCTCGAGCACCGTCTTCACCCGGCCCAACTTGTCGTAGCTCGTCGTCCACACGGCGCCGGTTGGGATCCCTGCGCCGGTCTCCGTGCGAGTGAGGGGGCGGCCCACCTCGTCGTACGTGAAGGTCGTGGTCTTCCCCAACGGATCCACCACCGTGAGCGGGTCACCCTTGGTGTTGTAGGTATAGGTCGTGGTGCCGCGATCGCTCGCCGCCGTGCCTGCACCACGGGTCGGCTCCACCTTCGTCCACAACAAGCCGGCTGGTGTCCCGCCGCCCGGTGACGTCGCCGTCGTGTACGTGTAGACAATCGAGCCGGCCAGGCCAGCGCGAGTCTCTGACGTGACGCGTTTGCCGGCGGCGTCGTAGGTCTTCGTCGAGAGGTAGGTCGTGTCGGAGGTGCTCGACGATCGGGCATCCCAGATCTCGGTCGGGTTCCCTACCGTGTTGTACGCGGCGTAGGTGGTTCGGGCCTCGCCATCCCACACCGTGGTCGTCGCTGTGACATTGCCCTTGGCGTCAGTCACGTAGGTCTCGTAGTGGCCGGGGTCCTCGAAGTTGAGCCGGCCGAGGAACCCCGTCGTGATCGAGTACTCCCAGGTGCGGGTGTTGTTGCCACCGCTCAGCTCGCTCCGTCGGCGTACGAGCCGCTTGGAGAGGTCGAACCCCCACACCGTTGTGTAGCTCCGCGGGTCGGTGACGGTAACCGCGAGGCTCTCGCCACTCAATGGAGTGGTCGCATAGTTGTAGCTATGCAGGTTGTTCGCTCCGTCCTTCCGCCATGCAACGCGTCCGTCGGCCTGGTAGGAGAGCTCGATCTCTGTGTTCGCGACGAAGCTCAGGTTCCCTGGGTTCTTCCACTTCGAGAGTTGCCCGTTCACGCCTGCGTACTCGTAGACGGTCTTGACGGTCGGGGTTGCGGCCTGTTCCGGATCGATCACCCCAGTGAGGTTGTTGCCCACATACTCATAGGTCCACGTCAGCTGTCCCTGACCGGTCACCGAGTCAGTCTTCACCGATGTGATCTTCCCGGCCGTCGAGGTCAGCGTCAGCGTTCGCGCCACCGCCCCGCCACCCGGCTTCGACTCGATCTTGGTCGGATCGGTCCCCACCCAGGTGATCGCAAGCTGGTGGCCCATCTCGTCGGTGATCAACGTGAGCCGGCCCGACGCATCGAAGGTCTGCACCGTTCCGCCGGGTTCGGTCACCGTGAAGCTCGTAGCGCCCGGAGCAACCCACAGGATGGAACCGACACCCGGCGGTGGCGACACAGACCCATCAGGGTTCACGCCGTAGAACTCCGATCGCCCGTCAGCGCGATGCAAGACGACACCGTTCGTAACATTCTCCACCCGATTGTCGAGAAGGCTCGACCATCCCTTGCCGAAACGGCCGACTCGGGGGTCCAACGAGTTGTAGGACCGTTCGATCTCCAACTTCGGCCCAACTGTCGCCACCGACGCGTCGAGCTGGGTCGCGAAGTAGTTGCCGGTCACGAGGTTCACGCCGCCCGCGAACCCCGAATACGGATCATCTCCACCCCGCCACGCCGGCGCGGACGCCGGCGGTACCACGGTGGAGAAGTACCGCTGTTCGGACCAGGCCGTCTGTGTGCCGTCGGTCGCCTCGATCGACCACATGTAGGCCCGGTTCCAGAAAACCGGCCGAATGCTGGACGCCGACACCGATGATGCCGAACCCCAAGCGCTGACGCTACAGGCGTAGGTCGGGCTCAGTTCACAAAGCCAGAACCGGCGCGTCACCACGTCTCCGATGTCCGGATCGGAAATCGTCGCACTCAGGTTCTGGCTCAGTGACCCGACCGGCTCCGGGTTGATGTCAACTGTCGTTCCGGGCGTCATATTCGCCATCACCGGAGGCCGGTTGAAGTTGACCTCGATGAAGGTGTTGCCCAGGTGGATCTTGGCGAACGTCGATTCATTGCCCCGGATCGCCAGAGTAGGGGTATCCCACTTGCTTGCTCCTGCCTGCTTCTCGGTCCGCCACTGCTGAAAGGTCCCCGTGAAGTCGATGTAGCCGTTCCCCGCTCCGTCAAGTGGAGCTCCACCCAGGTACGGCATGTAGTTCGACGCCAAGTAGTTCAGCGCTTGCCCGGACGGCATGTCGTGAAACGCGTGGAACTCCCGAACAGGGGCATAGATCGCTGCGCCGACGGTCTTGAGGCGCGCCGACACCACCGCCCCTGCCGGGTTCTGGATCACCAGTGGCCACACCGTGTTGTGGAGGTTGAACGAAATGTGCGTCCGATAGTTCCAGTTGTTCGAGTCGAGCCCAGCGAAGAGCGAGCACGGACCCGGAGGCTGGGTACAGGAGACCCCGTAGTTCGTGAAGTAGGCCGCCAGCTGAACCCAGTTGGACGACCCGTCGACGACGATCGTCGGGTCAAGCGCAACCGGGTACTGGTCCTCGGCTAAACCCGCCAGCCATCGCGCCGAGGCAGATACCTCCAACCTGCGACCAACACCCACCGCTCGGTCCTCGCTCACTCCCCGGTCCACAACCTGGATGCCGCTCACACCACCGAACACCGGCAGGCCGGCACGGTCGGTCGCCACCGGCGGCGCGATCAACAGGGCTCCGCCCGGCGCCCCAGCGTCCACCCGCACCGCACCTTCAGGCACACCCGCGTCAACCTCCTCGGCAGACGGGGGAGCGACAGACCGAGCGTTCGTGAGAAACGGGAACGACGCTCGGTCCTGACGCCGCTTCACCACGACGTCTTCCTTCACGCCACCCGCCCCGAGCGTGTAGCGCACATCAACCCCCGGCCAGACCTCCGGATAGGTCACGACTCGGCCAGCATCCGACAGGACCGGCTGGATATCGCTCGACACGTCCGGACGAAACCGAAGGACCTCCCCCTCGGCCGAACGGACCGTCACTCCCTCCAGAGTCGAACCGAACTCGAACGAGTGCTTGTCCCCAACCGAGACAAACCCCTCACCGTCAGACGCAGCAACGAGCCGAGGATCCACCACCGCCCATCTCCCGTTCGGCGCCTTGAACCACTTCCGCGACGGGTACGCACGGAGGGACCGAGACCCATCCGCTCCCGTCACGACCTCCGTCTGTTCATCCAACGGCCCATCGACAACCCCGCTCAGCGGGTCGACCGACGTCCGCCCAACCAACTCGTCGATCTCGGCCCGCGCCGCCGCGTTCGCGTCGACCACCGGGCCCACCGGACCCACCCGCGACGCCTCCCCGCCAGTCACCCGCGACTCCCCCGGCGTCGCTACACCGACACCTCGAGGCGATGCCCCCTCCAAGTCACCCTCGCGAACGGCAGGGTGCCGACGCCCACGGTCCACAGCTGCAACGGCTGCCGAGTCCACCGTGTCCTGCGCCGCCACGACCTCAGGCCCAGCAACCAACCCAACCAACACCACGAATGCGATGGCTCGCATCGAACCCGACCGAATACGCATCGAGACTCCCGTCACCCACTGCGCCGCATCTCGCAACGACCAGGGGCGAGCCTTCCCGACTCCGCAAGCCTCTGCAACTGCGATGCAATTAAAAGCGGATGCCACTTGACACCGTCGAATCACCCCGCCGCACTCGACCCCGAACGAGGAACGAAACTTGCGGATCTCTCCCCGACGGCAGAGCTCCACGCCACCGTCACCGGGTGCGAGCTACCTTGGGCTCCCTCTCGTCGCGGTGGCGACCTCCAGCAACAAGGAGGACGCATGGACATGCACGCGGAGCACCGGCCGGCGCTCGACTACGGGTGGGCGTGGCGGTGGGACACGGGCGGTGTAAGCCACCTCAGGAGAAGGCTTCTCATGGGCACGACGAGCCCCACTGCGCTCGGCGTCCTCTTGGCCGCGTGGGCTGCGACGGGTGTCATGCATCGCCGAAGCGCCATGCGGCGATCTCCGGACGGCCGGTGGAGGTTCGTCGGCCGGGCCTTCATGATCGAGCCGATGCTCGTAGCGATCGGTAGCGACCGGATCGACCTCAGTCGGAGTTCCGCTCGAGCTCTCGACAACCGATGGACCCGTGTGACCACCGAAGCAGGAGAGGTTTGGGCCTTCCAGCGCACGGACGGACGCCTCACGGCACTTGGCACAGCCGGCTGACCGTCGGGTACGGGTTCACCGCTCCACTGGACGCGTGCATCTCCAAGTGCAGGTGTGCCGGGGTAGTCCGAGCGTTGCCGGTGTTGCCGAGCACGGCGATCGGCTGGCCGACAGTCACCCGGTCGCCTCGGCGCACGAGGTTCCGGAGGTTGTGCGCGTAGTACCACCGGATGCCGGAGTCGCCGCGGAGCCAGAGCGTGATGCCACCCAGCCCGGACTCGACCTCGGTCGTTCGCTCGATCGTGCCGGCCTCGATCGCTACGAGTGTCGTTCCGAGCGGCGCGAACAGGTCGTTGCCTTGATGGACACGTCCTCCCGACCGCGGAGCGTGCCAGTCGTTCGAGTGGCGGACCGGCCCGAGCACTGGGCACGTGAGCCCACTGGATGCACCTGGCCTCAAGTCCGAGAAGGCCGCGCCTCCATACCGAGCGGCCACGGAGAGCACTCGCTCCACGTAGGCCGTGCTTCGGTTGTACCGCAGGATCGAGACACGAACGTCCGTGATCCGCCCCTCCGTACCGCAGAGGTACGCGGCAGCGGACCAGATCGCATCGAACGCGTTCTGCGGATCGGGCGAAGCTCCGACAGGACGGCCGGGAGCGAGCCGACCCCACGCCCGCCAGGTGGACGGCAGGAACTGCATCGGACCCTGCGCATGGGCCCATCCGTCGGCTGACGCTCGGTCGGGGATCCGAGCGAAACCCGACGAGCCATCGAGTGCCGGCCCGAGGATCGGCGGATGCACCTGGCCGCTCACGGGATCGAGCCGATCTCCGCCATGACCGCTCTCGACTGAGCCGATCGCTGCGAGCACGGTCCAAGGAAGTCCGGGACACCAGTCGGCCGCGGCGACGTAGACACCGACCAACGCGGCGGGGATGTCGTCCAGCTGCCCTCCCTGCCCTCGCCCCGGACCCGTCGTCGAAGGGTCAACCGCCGCAGCCCCGAGAATCCCGAGCATCACTGCGGTGAGTCCGGCAGCGACCGCCGTTCCGAAGACCGCTTTCACGCTGCATCGCCTCGCATGGAGGGGGCTAAGCGCGCCCGAAGGACCATCTCGATGGCACCGCCTCAACTCGATGCGCCTCGCAGCTCGACGGCGCGCGCTTAGCGACCACGAGGCCCACCGGCCTCCTTCCCCATCCACCGGGAGGTCGGGCCGTCTCCCCCGCGGCCCGACCTCCCCTGAAAGGACGGACATGCGGACATCGGTCATGCCGCTGCTACAGCAGGCCCCCGGTTCCGGCCGGGTGACGGTCAACCCCTCGAGTGCCGGCATGCCCGGCGCAGCCTTGGTCCAGACGCTGCTCAACTGGCTCAGCCAGCTGGCCTTGTGGGGATCGCTGGCGAGCATCCTCTGCGGCGCTGCCATCTACGGCCTCTCGCAGCAGACGGGCAACTACTCCGGGGGCTACCTCGGCAAGAAGCTGGCGTTGGCCGGAGCGGTCGGAGCGTGCCTCGCCGGCATCGCTCCCACCGTGGTCAACCTCCTCTTCGGAGCGGCATCGTGAAAGCGCTCGCGACAATCGTTGCCGCAGTCGTGTTCACCGGGTGCGCCGCCCAGCACCTGGACGAGGCCGGTTTGCCGACTCCTTCGCCCACCGAGCAAGCGGCGATCCCATCGGCGGATGCTCAAGCTGCCATCAGCGCGGCGGTGGCTTTCGTGTGCTCCGGGCAGCGGCTGCTCGACACGCCTCCAGCGAACCTGCCCGAGGTCATCCGTGCGACGTGGTCGCGAGGCGCGGCGGACGCAGCCGTGAGTTCGACGATCGCCGAGCTCGCCGAGTTGGGAGAACGGCTCTCGGCTGGGAGCGGGCCGACCCGATTCCGGCAGGCCGCGCTCGCTGTCCGGGTCGAGTCGTTCTCCTCGTCGCGGGCTGAGGTCTCCGTCTGGTGGGTTGGCGTCCTCTCTCGGAGCGGCACGGCCGCCCCTCAGGCGCAGTGGGCGACGACGACCGTCGAGCTGCTGTGGGAGTCGGACACGTGGAAGGTGGACAAGGTGGACACCGAGCCGGGGCCGCTCCCGGATCACTCGGTCGATGCTGAGCCCCTCACCGAGACCGAGTACGAGCGTCGGCTCGACGGGTTCATCGACCGCGAGGCAGCGCGGTGATCCCCGATCCGTTCGTCATCGTCGACGGCATCGGCGCCGCGTCGGACTGGGGATGGGCGCAGATCGCCACCGGCATCGCTCGGTGGGTGCTCGGTGCCATCGGCGAGCTGATCGACGGGGTCCTCAACTTCCTGAAGACGAGCGCTCGTCCCGACGTCTCGGACCTCTGGTTCTCGGGTCCCGGCTCGCCCTTCTCATCAGTCCGCAACGTCGCGGCTGGCCTCCTCGTCGGCTTCCTCCTCCTGGGGATCCTCCAAGGGGTCATCACCGGCGAGGTCGGTGGGTTGATGCGTCGAATCCTCCTGGATGCGCCGACCGCAGTTCTCGGAATGATCGCCACCGTCGCGGTGGTCGACGTGCTGCTCGACGTGACCGATGCGCTGTCGACCCGGGTCCTCGGAGGTTCCGACAGCGAGGCGTTCCGGTTCCTCGAGGGTTTCGGGGCCGCGTCGCACCTGGCTACGGGGGGATTCTCGACCGTGCTCATCGGAATCGTCGCGGTGTTCGCGGTGGCAATGGTGTGGGTGGAGCTGATGGTCAGGGCCAGCCTCGTCTACCTCCTCGTGGCGATGTCTCCATTGGTGTTCGCAGCCTCGGTCTGGCCAGCCGCACGCGGCATGCTCCGCCGCCTGGTCGAGCTCCTCGTTGCCGTGGTGCTGGCGAAGCTCGTGATCTCCATCGCATTGGCGGTCGGCGTCGCCGCGCTCGGCGGCGCAGGCTCAGCGGCGGGCGAGCAACCAGGAGTCGGCGAATGGGCAGCTCAAGGGCTCGGCGGACTGGTGGTGGGCACCTCCGTGCTGTGCCTGGCCGCCTTCTCCCCCTTCATGGTGCTGAAGCTCATGCCGTTGGCGGAGAGCGCACTGGTCGCCCAGGGGCTGTCCCGAGCCCCGGCCGGAGCCGGACGGTCGGGCATGACGATGCTGTACTACGGACAGTCCGTCCAGCGGCTGGCGGGCAGCGGCAGCACCGGGAGCGACGGACCGGTTCCGGACGGCGTCGAACCACCGCCGTTCGGCCCGTTCGACCCCGCTCCCACTGGAGACGTGAGCGGGCCGATCACCGCCTCGACGCAACCGGGCGCTGGCTCGACCCCGGTCGCTGGTGAGTCTGCCACGGCAGGAGCCGCGGGTGGCGGCCCGGCCGTCGTTCTCGCCGTCGGCGCCGAAGCGACGAACGCGGCCAGAGACGCTGCGCAGGCCGGCATCGACCAGGCGCGCGCGCTCGTGGACCAGGCCGGCGGGAGCAATGGGGCGGCCGGCGGGGATCAACCGTGGAGCCGTGTCCCGAACGAACCACCTCCGTCAGATCCGAGCGAGCCACCGAGAGAGCGCCCATGAGCGCCAAAGCGCGCACCTACCGCTTTCCTGCCCGTGACCGCACCGGCTGGCTCCTCGGACTCCAGGCGACGCAGTGCTTGATCCTCGGCGCCGGCATCGTCGTGTGCGGCGCGCTGCTCAATGCTTCGGTGCCTGGTCCTGCCATCCTCGGCGTCGCCCTGGCGTCAGGCGTTGCCGCTTTCGCGTCCGTCGGCGGCCGGCCGGTCTACGGGTGGATCCCCATCGCTGCGGCATCGGCGATTCGGCACCGTCAACACACCTGGGTCGCTACGGTCCCCCGCGTTCGGCTCGACGGCACCGATGCGCCGATCCCCGACCTGCCGCCCTTCCTCACCGGCATCTCACTGGACGAGCGGCCGGGATGGCGGGCTGGACAACCCATGGCCGTGGTCACCGACCGGGGCACCGTCACTGCGTTCCTGCGGGTGGTCGGCCGCGAGTTCTCGCTGATCGACCGGACCGAGCAGGACCGCCTGCTGGCCGCGTGGGGTGATGTCCTCGCAGGATTCTGCCGAGAACGCTCACCGGTCGTCGCTGTCCGCTGGTATGAGTGGTCGGCACCGGCACAGCTCGTCGACCATCGCGAGTGGGCATCGACCCGCGTCGCGGCTGATGCCTCACCCGATTTCGTCAACGGCTATCTCGATCTGGTCGCTGACGCTGGTCCGCTTTCAGGACGTCACGAAGCGATCGTCGCTCTGTCGACCGAGAGCGGACCCCTCACGAGACGCCGACGGAATCGACCCGAGTCCACCGAGTCCATCGACACGCTCCGTGAGGAGGCCCGACTCCTTGCCGCCCGGCTGACCGCGGCGGGTCTGCACGCCGAGGGGCCCTGCTCACTGCCCGAGGTCGCCGTGATGCTCCGGGACCGGCTCGATCCGGTCGGACGCGGCAGCCAACCCATCAGCGGTGCTCCGACATTGGCCGCACTCTCCGGATTGGCGGTAGCGAACGCCGGCCCGATGGCGGTACGAACCACCTGGCGTCACGTCGAGGTCGACCGCACCTTCCACGCCACGTTCGCGGTGACCGAATGGCCGCGGCTCGACGTGCCCGCGAACTGGATGGAAGCGCTGCTGCTGCACACCGCCGGCACCCGCTCGATCGCGATGCACCTCGAACCGGTGCCGCCGTCGGTCAGCCACCGTCGGGTCGAACGAGATTCGACGCGGCTGGCGGTCGACACCGAGCAGCGCTCGCGACACGGGTTCAGGATCGGTGCCCGGCAGCGACGCAGTGCTGCCGACGTCTCCGAACGGGAGGCCGAGCTGGTAGCCGGCTACTGCGAGCTCGACTTCTGCGCGCTGATCACGGTCAGCGCACCCGACTCCGACAGCCTCGAACGGGCAGCCGCAGAGTGGCAGCAGGTGGCGGCACAGGTGGGGATCGACCTCCGGCGCCTCGACGGCCAACACGATGCCGCGTTGGCGACGACCCTCCCGCTCGGCATCGCTCCTCGGAAGCAGACGGTGCAATGAGACCAGGCGTAGGCATTGCCCGGCACCGTGCCACGACGGCCCACGCCTGCTCGGCCTATCCGTTCGCGGTGAACGCTGGTCTGGGCCACCGAGGCGTCTACCTCGGAACCGACCTTCTGGCCGGTGGGAGCGGCTTCGTCTTCGATCCCTTCGAGGCCTACGCACAGGGCATCGTGACCAATCCCAACATGCTGGTCGCCGGCGAACCAGGGGTCGGCAAGTCCGCAACGGTGAAGACCTTCATCGCCCGATCCGTCGGTGTGTTCGGCAGGTGGGTCGCCATCGCCGACCCGAAGGGCGAGTACCTGCCACTGGCCGAGGCGCTCGGGCTCGCCGTCATCAAGCTGCATCCCGGCGGAGCGACCCGCATCAACCCGTTGGATGCGGGCCCGGGTGCTGCCGCGGACGATGCCGAGGTCGTCCGGCGACAGGCGGAGATGGTCACCGCCTTGATCGGGTCGGTGCTCGGTCGCGACCTCTCCCCCGTCGAGGACGCGGTGCTGGGCGCCGCCCTGCTGACGGTCGCATCCAGCGGTCACCGCACCCCCACCTTGGCGGACCTCGTCGACCTGAGTCGCCATCCAGAGCGTCTCGGTGTGGCCACCTCCATGACCGACCACGAGCTCGCCCGCTCGGTCGAGGAGCTGCCGTTCGCGCTCGGCAAGTTGCTGGACCGGTCCCTACGCGGGATGTTCGACGGGCCCACCAACGTGGCCATCGACTGGCACGGACCCGGGCTGGTGATCGACCTCTCCTCGGTGCACCACGACCCCGACGCCCTCCGGCTGGTGATGGTGGCGACGACCGCGTGGCTGCAATCGCTGCTCTCCACCGACGGAGGGCCGAGACGCCTCCAGGTGCTGGACGAGGCGTGGGCGCTCTTCGGGTCGGAACGGACCGCCCGCTACCTCCAGGCCTGCTGGAAGCTGTCTCGGGCCTACGGAGTGGCGAACGTCGCCGTCGTGCATCGGCTGTCCGACCTCCGTTCACAGGCCGACGACGGCACCGCCACCGCCAAGGTGGCGATGGGCCTCCTTGCCGACACGCAGACTCGGGTCCTCTTCCGACAGTCGACCGACCAGGTCAACGATGCCTCCGCACTCCTCGGGCTGACCGGGCCGGAGGCGCAGCTGCTTCCGCGGCTGGTGCGAGGGCGAGCATTGTGGAAGGTCGCAGGGCGCAGCGCCGTCGTGGCCCATCGGATCGGCGCTCATGAGCGTCGGTTCTGCGATACCGACGCCGCCATGGCGCCGTGAGGTCGTCCGGGGCGAACAACCGTCGGAGCCCACAACTGCTGGATGTGGTGGAAGACGTCGCAGGCATGGTCCTCGCTGCGGCGGCCGCTGCGCTCTGTGGGATCGGCCTGGTCGTGCTGGCTGGCGCTCACGTGGCGGCAACACTGTTCGGGCGACGACCGCTCGACGCGAATCTCGGCGACGCCGTCGCGGCCGTGTTGAAGCTCCCCGAGCACGTTGGCTCCCCCGCCGATGCGTGGCCACCGGAGGTTGCGGCGAGGCTGCCGGGACCGGCGGGGTACTGGACGGCGACGTGCCTCACCCTTCTCGCGCTGGCGGTGCCGGGGGTTTCGGCATGGCGGCGGTGGGCACGGAGAGCGCGGCAGGGAGGTCCGCTGGGTGCCGGTGAAGGTGGACTCGCACGACCTCGGGACACCGCGTCGCTCCGGGTGAAGCGGCCCGTGCCCGGCCGGCTCACGCTCGGACGACATGGGCGACACCTTTTGGCAGCGGAGCCACAGACCAGCCTGGCAGTCGTCGGGCCGACCGGGTGCGGGAAGACCATCGGGTTCGCCATCCCAGCGCTGCTCGAGTGGGACGGGCCGATCATCGCGACCAGCGTGAAGACCGACCTGTTGGACGCTGCCCTGGCGCATCGCCGTGCGGTCGGCACCACCTGGGTGTTCGATCCCACCGGGGTGACCGGAGTAGGGGCATCCCGGTGGTCGCCGCTGTCCGCGTGCACCGATTGGGTCGGGGCGATCCGAGTGGCGACATGGCTCTGCGAGGCGGCACAACCTCGCTCCGACACGGTGACCGACGGGGACTACTGGTACTCCCAGGCCCGCAAGGGGCTGGCCCCGTACCTCTTCGCCGCCGCCGTGTCCGGATCGACGATGGCCACCGTCGTTCGATGGGTCGACCTGCAGGAAGAGGACGAGGTGGAGCGCCTCTTGCTCGATCACGCTGGATGGGCGGATGAACTCGCTCACCTCCGATCCCAGGGGCGTGGCGACCAGCTGCGCCGGTCCCTCCGGGCGGAGGTCCAGAGCGACGTCGTCGCCGCGACCCGTGATCGCTATCGCCGCGACCACCCACGACTCGCCAGGGCCATCGTCGAGGAGGATCTCGACGACTGGCCCTCGTCGATCCGCGACGACGTCCTAGACGAGGTGGACGATCGGCTCGCCCGACTTGTCGAGGCGCAGTTGGCAGGGGAGGCACGGTCGCTCCGCTCGTCTGTTGGTCCGCCCATCGCACCGCTCGACTCAGCACGGGCGCTGTGGGGCAAGGAGAAGCGCCTGAAGGGCTCCGTGTTCGCAACCATGGAGAACGTGGTGGCGGGGTACGCCGATCCTGCCGTGGGCGAGGCGTCGGCGAGTAGCGACATCGATGTGGCGGACTGGCTGTCGGGGAACAACACGATCTTCGTGGTCGCCACCGCCCATGAGCAGGCCCGGCTTCGCCCCGTGCTGGCGGTCCTGATCCAACAGGCGATCCGAGCCGCCTACGACGAGGCGAATCGGTTGGGCGGAACGCTGGAGCGGCCGGCTCTCGTGCTGCTCGATGAGGCGGGGAACATCGCTCCCCTGCGGGACCTGCCGGGGTACGCGTCCACCGCTCGTAGCCACGGGATCACCTTCGTCTCGATCTGGCAGGACCTCGCCCAGATCAAGGCGATCTACGCAGAACGAGCACAGACCGTGCTGAACAACCATCGGGCCAAGCTCTTCGGTGCGGGGATCGCTGACGAGGCGACCCTCGAGTACATCAGCCGCCTGATCGGCGACCAACGCCGCACCGAGGTGAACCGCTCCGGCGACCTGGGAGGTCCTCGCCGATCAGTCAGCGAGCACACCACCTGGCGCCGTCTAGCGCCAGCGGACGCCATCCGCCGCGTTCCTCCGGGAGCGCTCGCGCTGGTCTACGGGAGCGCACCAGTTGTACTCCTGCAAGCTAGGCGCCTCGGTCAGCGCGGCGGGCCAGGACTTAGACACCCGTCCCCATTCGGATTCGGAAGTACCTAAGGGCGAAGCGCGCACCCGCATCAGACAGCACGTAGGTCTTGACTGAAGCTGGCTTGGGACTCCCGCTCCTGTGTACCTCGACCACGCCCGCCCGAACGAGCTTGTCCAGCAGAGGGAAGACCGACCCCGGTCGAATCTGCTGCTCTTTGGTGAAGTCGACGGCTCGAAAACGCCGATCTGGCTCGTCAGCAAAGGCCCTCAGCATCGCCCCGAGAGCTGCGCTCCTTCGGAGGCCCGCCGCCCGCAGGGTCGCCCGAATCAGCTCGTCATCCTCGTCACGCTCCATTACTCGCCTCCTCGCTCAATGATTGATCGATCAGCGACCAATCGAAAATATTACGATTCGATGACGCCCAGCGGGTTACTAGGCTGACAGCTCCCACCGCACGAGTCAACGCTTACCGGTTGAACTTCTAGATTGAGTCAGGGACCTAGCGCATCGCCGGTCTGCCAGGTACCCTTCCGCAAACGCCCAGCGGTGAAGCCAGGGCGTGAGAGTGGGGAGGCCGACACCATGAGCTTCAACCTGATCGCACTCCTTGTTGCCCCGCTCGCCATCGTGGTCCTGCTCCTCCTTCTTCGCAGGAGCGACGGGGCCATGTGGCGGATCGCGGAACTTCCGGGTCTGGGAACCGGCGCAGCGACCCGCTGGGTCCTTCGCTTCGGTCTGGGACGGAGGGACACCCTGGTCCTGCGATCGATCGTCTTGACTGCCTACCTCACCGCGAACGTATCTGAGGTAACGGATTTCGTTCACGAACTCGGCGGGCGACTCGCCGGCCCGGTCGAAGGCAGGAAGCAGGCTCGAAGCGACGCATTGCACCTCCTTCCTGCCTTCTGGCAGCGGCCAGGCGCGATCGTCGTCATCGCCTCGACGGCGGCCGTCGCCGACTTGGTCTCTGCCATCTGCATGGCGGTCGTGGGAATGGGCACCGATGCCCTCGGGCACTTGTCGACACCATTCGTCATGGCCGTCATCGTTGTCTCGCTCACCCACGTCGAGGAAGGCATCAGGACCACCTCAGGTTCCACCCGACTGGGCTTGGTCATCTGGGCCATCAGGGCCCTTGCAGTCGTCGCGTTGTTGTCTCTGGCCAACGGAACGGCGTGGACAAGCGGGTCGTCCGCGGCGCACTGGATCGGACAGGCCGGCCTCGCTGCTGCTTCGAGTACCGGTCTCGTCCCACTTCGCCGATGGATCGAACGGGGCTTTGAGGGCTGGCGGACACGGATCTTGCCGGCCTTGCTCACCGCCGGGAGCCTGCTCGGAGGAGTCGCAACGTTCATCGAGCTGTTGACCTTCTCCGGCCCCCTTTCGACCGCCGTCGCTATCTCCCACATCGTCGGAGCAGTCTCACTCCAGCTCGCGAGTCTGGCGTTGGCACTGGTCACCGCCGATCCTCCTCGTCCCTTCACCATGGTCGGCGCCCGACGCGGCTAAACCATTCCTTCGATTGGGAGGGGCTCGGCGAAGTTCGCCGTGGGCAGGGACGGCTGCTCTCCTAGATCGACTCTTTGCTTCCGACCGCGCGCTTAGCCGAATGTGGAGCGTCACGAGGTGACCGGCGCGGCGGCCAGTGACCTGGTCGCCGCTTGCGAGCAGAGCTGGCGGTCCGTCCAGCGGCAGCACCCGGAGGTACCGGATGCGGTGATGCTGCTCGGCACCGGAGTCGAGCGAGGCCGGCTCGTGAAGCTCGGCCACTGGTGGGACGGCCGGTGGACTGCCGACGGTGAGGTTCGGGGCGAGGTGCTCCTCGCTGGCGAGGCTCTCCACCTCGACCCGAGCTCGGTCTTCGAAGTGCTGCTCCACGAGGCCGCGCACGGCCTGAACGCTGCCCGGCGGATCAAGGACACGTCGCGGGGCGGCCGCTACCACAACGCCCGATTCAAGGCGGCGGCGATCGAGGTCGGGCTGGACGTCGACCAGATGGACCCGTACGGGTTCGCGAAGACCACCCTCCGCCCCGCCACCGTCGAGCGCTACTCCACTGAGATCGACGCCCTGAGCAAGGCGATGCGGATCGCTCGTCGAGTCCCGCGCTCTGCGCTCGGCAACCAGGGGACCGAGGTCGGCCCCGACGCCGGAACCGACGGAAACCCAGCCACCGATGGCGAGCGACGCCCCAAGGTGCCCCCAGCCGAGTGTGGCTGTGGTCGTCGACTTCGGATGGCGCCCTCGGTTCTCGCCCAGGGCCCGGTGATCTGCGGGAACTGCGGGACGGAGTTCCTCGTGGCTCCATCGCCGAGCCGAGCCACCGCCCCAGGCGTCGGCGCACGCGGCCTCTCCGACCAGGTCGACCGGTGGTGGTCCGGCTTCGACACCGAGCATGAGGTGCCCATGACGGCATCCAGCGAGTCGGAGCAGACGGAACTGGTGCGTCTCGCCCGGGCCCGGCTCGACGCCGCCGGCCGGTTGACCGGACCCGAGGTCCTCCTGAAACCCGGGCTGGCCGTCCGCGCCGGCGACCGAGTCCGTGTGACCGCCACGCTGGAGGAGGCGTTGGACCTCCCCGATCCGGAGGCAACCGGCGAGGTGAGGGCCGTCGAGACCGAATCCGGGACGGCGATCATCGACTTCCCCACCGCTGGCATCTGGCGGGTGGCCGCAGGGACTTCCCAGGCCGAAGCGCTCTCCCACGCCTACACGGCGGCACCAGGGCCCGTTCGCTCACATACAGCGAGCGAAGGGCTGTCGTGCGACGAGCTCGAGCTGGACCTCTCGTGGTGAGCCCGAACGGGCAGCAAGCGATCGAGTACGCCGCACGCGGCTGGCCCGTGTTCCCATGCCACGAGCCGCTCCAGACCGGTTGCTCGTGCGGTCGGCCGAGCTGTGCGTCGCCGGGCAAGCACCCGCGAACGCGCAACGGGCTCCACGATGCGTCGACGACGCCAGCGGAGGTCGCCGCATGGTGGAGGCGCTGGCCGAACGCCAACCTCGGGGTGGTCACCGGACGCGAGTCGGGGCTGCTGGTGGTCGACATCGATCCCCGCCACGGAGGAATCGACTCGATGCGCCGGCTCGTGGAACAGCAAGAGCCCCTTCCGGCAGGACCTCGAGTGCGGACCGGCTCCGGCGGATGGCACCTGCTCTTCGCGATGCCAGACCGACCGGTCCGCAACTCTGCCGGGCGCGTTGGCGACGGGATCGACGTGCGCGCCGACGGCGGATACGTCGTGGCACCGCCAAGCCTGCACGCCTCGGGCGGCCACTACACATGGACCCGCCGGGGCCACCTTCCCGAGCTCCCCCGATGGTTGGCGCACCTCATCGAACCTCCACCGGCGGAACGCTCCAGACCGACGGCGCCGATTCCGGTCGAGGTCGCCCTCGATCGATGGGCGGAGGCGGCGCTACGAGGCGAAGTGGACCGCGTGCGACGCTCTCCCGAGGGCCAGCGCAACCACACGCTCAACCGTGCGGCGTTCGCCCTCGGGCAGATCGCCGGGGCGGGTCTTCTCGATCTTCCAGAGGTCGAGGAGCACCTCCGTCATGCCGCCATGTCGGTTGGCTTGAGCGAGCGTGAGGCCACGCTGACGATCCGCTCCGGCGTTGGTGCAGGCGTCATGCGGCCTCGACAGCCCCACCGAGAGGCCTCGCCGCGTGAGCGACGCCCCGAGGCCGATCAGGAGGCGGACACCGGGCTCGGAGCCGCTTGAATCTGGTGTCAGGTTCTTTCTGATCGTCGTAGTGTGATCGCCATGAGATCGAACACGCGCCGAGGCCCCGGGCGACCACCCAAGCTGGAGATCACCGACCTCGACTCGGTGGTGGTCGCGACCGCCGAGGCTCTGCTCGACGAGTTGGCCGCCACGCGCCGGCTGGGTCGAGTGGCCCCCGCCGGACCACTGCGTCGAGCACTCCTCGCCACCCGCCTCGCGGAGAGCCTCGACGCAATCGCGGCTCGGGAGGTTCGGCGGGCGCGAGCCGAACACGGCGTTCACTGGCGTGAGGTCGGAGCGGCGTTCGGCGTGACAGGGCAGACCGCCCAGGTTCGCTTCGGAGGTCGCGCTCGCTCAGAGCTCGACACCTGACCCGACCCACCGATCAGCATCGGGGCCGACCCCGGCATCACGGAGGGCCTCGACCACCCGATCCCAGCTCGTCGCCGAATCCGGTGGACCGGGCCACCCGGCATCTCGGGAGTCCCGAACCGCTGGAGTGCGATGGTCGCCGTACCGGTGGATGTGGAGCACCAGCGCGGTGGCAGCGGCCGTCCACCGGCTGTGGTCAGCCTGCTGCTCCGGCGCCGACCCGAGGAGCGCTCGCCATGGCTCCGGGAGATATGCCACGGGGTTGTCCCGCATGCGGGTCTCGATGCTGCGCTCCGCCGTGGCGAGTAGCCGGTGACGCTCGACCACCTCGGCGTTCTCGTTCATCCATCCGGCGCGGGCGTCCTGTTGACGTCGAGCAGCCTCGATGCGGCGGGTGAGCGTATCGATTCGGCGCTCCAGCCCGTCGGGCCGCTCCCCCACCAACGACACAGTTCGCGCTCGAACCTGCAGCGCTGCACGAGCGGTAGAGGCGGACTCGATGACCTCGGTGGTGTCGGCCGGAGCTGCTGCGATCAGGCGGCCGAGACGCCCTCGCTCTTCCCGGATCTCGGCCAGCGACATCCTTCCCGTGAGCTCGGCGACCGCTCCCAGGTCGAGCTTGGGTCCGCCAGCCGGAGTATTGGCTCGGCGCTGGGCGAAGGCCACGGTGATGTCGTCGAGGTCGTGATCGATCCGCTGGGCTCCGTGAGTGAGATCGTCGTCGAGATCCAACGTGCCGTCGACGACGTAGAGGCGGCTACCGCTGCGACCCCGGGTCAGCGCGACGTACCCCTCCTCGAAGTTCGAGGCGTCGGTCGGGTGGTAGCGGGCCGTCTGGTGGGTGTGCCCTTGGACCCCGTAGGTCGTGCGTGCGTATCCATGCTCGAGGTGGCCGGCGGCCAGGTAGGTGGCGGGGATGCGGATGTCACCCTCGCGCTCGAATCGGACCGTCACCTCGCATTCGTCCTCGTGGACCTCGAGCACGTGCCCGGCCGAGCCGTTCTTCACGAAGTCCGAGACACCGGGCACGCGGAGCGTCCGATCGTTGCGCCGGGCGACCACCTCGTCACCGACCAGGAACTCACGCCCGGAGACGACCAGCGCCTCGCCGGTGAGCTCACCCGCCGCCTTGAGCAACACCCGGGCTCGCTCGTTGAGGGCCCTCCGGGTCGAGTTGGGCCCGGCGATCATCGGATCGGCGCCACCGGCGATTCGCGCTGCGTACCAGTCGGCGACCATGGCGTCGAAGGACTCGCCGGCGGTGGCGGACCGCACGATGCGGCGGGCGTCGTCGAGGCGGCCAACGGCGTCGGCGATGAGCCCGTCGCGGTAGTCGGCGATGGCAAGACGGTCCACGTGGTCTTCCTGACGGCGGTTCTCGACCAACTGGATGAGGTCATCGCCGTCGCGCTTGCAGAGCGCGGCGAACATCCCGCCCGCCTCCACCGATCCGTGCTGGTCCGGATCACCGATCAGCACGATCCGCCCGCCAGCGGTATCGACGTGGGTTGCGAGCCGGTGCAGGTCCCGGGTCGAGATCATCGAGGCTTCGTCGACGATCACGACCGCGCCCGCAGCGAGACCGCCCCATCGGTCCAGATCCCACAGGAGCTTCGCAAGGGTGGTCGCCTCGACGCCCGACCGGGCGAATCCCGCCTGGGACTCGAGCTCGGCCGCCGCCGCAGCTGACACGGCGCAGCCGAGGATGGGGATGCCGGCATCGACGTGTGCGCCCACGATCGCTTCCGTGGCGTAGGTCTTCCCCGCGCCGGGGCGGCCCTCGACTGCCAGCATGGTCTGATCGCGCTGACAGACCCGGGTGACCATGCTCGCCTGCTCATCGGAGAGCTCCGGTCGAAGGGCAACCGCTGCCTCGACGGTGGCGGCGTGCGGGAGCAGCCGTGCGCCCCGACGTGCTGCGAGCCTGGTGATCGCGGACTCCATCTGAGCCAGCTCGACCGTGGTGTAGACGGCTTGTCCGGACCCGCGCCAGGACCGGGCGTCCAGCTCCACCACCGCGACGACATCGGGAGCGGCCAAGAAGGAGTCCGCCAGTTCGTTGACTCGGTCGGCGGTGAGTCCGCTTGCCGCCGTAACGGCGATCGCTTCGACTACATCCGCCCGACGGAACCTGGCCGAGCGCTCCGTGACCCCTCGCGGTCCGGCCAGCCGGGCAAACAGCTCGGCCACATCCAGCTGTTCGCTGCCCTCCGGCGTCACCCGCGCGAGGCAGGACCGAGCGTCCTCGGCCGCGAAGCCGACTGACGCAGCCTCTGCGGTCCACCGAGCCGTCAGCGTGTCGGTGTCGACGCTGTAGTCCTTGGCCTTTCGGGTCTGGAGGGTCGCCACCTGTGCCGCACGAGTCGATGAGTGTCCGCTCGCGGCCAGCTCCTCCTCGATCTCCTTTCGACGTTTCGAGAACAGGTCGATCACCCCGGCTGGAACGCCGTCGATCTCGCTGTAGCCGTTGACCACAGGGGACCAGGCCACCCCGAGCCGGCTAGTGAGCTCAGATCGGAGGTGTGCTTGGTAGAGGCATCCCGCGGCCTTCGCGTGCTCGAAGATCGCCGTCGACTCGATGGTCCTCCACAGCGTCTCGTCGCCGACGGCGTATCGGGTCATGTTCGCCACCACCACATGGGTGTGCAGCAACGGGTCGCCCGCCCGGGACGTCCGGTGGTCGAACGCTGCTGCGATGACGCCGTCGGTCGGGACCCGGCGCGACGACTTCTGCGAGCGGCCCCGGATGACATGCCGCTCGACGTAGCGGACCACTTGGTCGACGGCATCGGCGTGCGCCTCTCGAACCTCCTTCGCGACCTCCGGCCCGGCCAGCGACCAGAGGACGCTGACCGATTTCGGCGGTCGCAACGTCAAGTCGTATCCGGGTCGGTACTTCCGCTCCGAGCGCGATTCCACGAACCGCTGGAGCTCGCCCACTGCGACTCGCCACTCCTCGGGCCCCTGCTGGCCGCCGACCTGCACCCGACGGCCGATCAGATGCGCCGTCGAGGTCGCCGGAGCGCTGTCGTGGTCAACAGCCGCACCTTGTTGACCAGTGATGCGCTCGCCAGCGTCGAGTAGCCGGCGAACGTGACGAGCCGATACCCCTAACAGTGCGGCCGCTTGCTCCGCATCGACCTCTCGGGCGGGGTCCAAGCCGTCGAGGGCCTTTGACCGGGTGACCCCTCGGTTCACCAGCAGCTCGCCGGACTGCGGGTCCCGGCCGGCAAGCACTGCCCGGAAGTCCTCAGGTGAGACCTCGCCCACCAGGCCCATCGATCGAGCCAGGTCGCCGACCCAGCGCCCGGCCGACTCGCCGCGACCCGTGTAGTAGTCCTCCGCCGACGAGGCAACCGAGTCGATGTAGTACGACCCCGCCCCCGGCGCCAACAGCCCAACGTTGAGCACAGGCACCTCCTTCGCGGAGGGGCTAAGCGCGCGGTGTCCGAGCCGCCTCCGGCATCGGCGGAGCCCCTACTCCTCGCCGGACCCGTTGTCACCCCCCGTGGGTACGGTCGTCCCCGCTGGGTGCTCCCGGATGGGAGGCCGCAGAAGGAGACCAGCATGACCGGCACCCCCGACGAATCCGCGCTGATCCTGGCCGGAGGTCCCATCGAACGCTGTGAGGCCTGGACCCGAGTCCTTCGCTACTGCGGCGTCCAGTTCGACGGCAATCCGCCGGAGACATGGGCGTTCCGCTACTTCGATCTGATCGAGACGGATCCAGCGGTCGTCACTCCTCAAGACGTCCTGTGCGCCGGCGCCCTGCATCATGGGCTCACCCGCGACGACCTCACCTGGTTCTGGGATCACCGATGCGATCTCGAGAACTGGCTGTGCCGAATCCCGATCGACCAGGCACTCAGGACCGCCGATGAAGCGACCATCGATGCACTCGCCGAGATCCCCTCACGCTTCGCAGGACCCGCGCTCAGCTTGGTGACGAAGGTGTTGCACCGGAAGCGCCCCTGGTTGATCCCCATCCTCGACCGGGAGCTGATCGATCGGTATCGGCCCGTGACCGGCCAACGCCGTCCCGGCGAGGCATGGGCCCCACTGCTTCACCACCTCGCTCACGACCTGCGGGAGAACGAGGAGATGCTTGCCGAGTTCCGGCTGACGCTGAGGATCCTCCATGGGTTCACGGTCACCGACCTCCGCACCGTGGACATCGTGGTCTGGATGGAAGGCCGGCGGTGAAGGCCGCCGAGACTGACGGTGCTCACCCCTGCGGGTCGCGTTGCGGCGGCGTTGCCCGCGACCGATCATCCGGACCGATTCGCGGACTCAGCCGCTGCCGCCGGGTCGTTGACGAACGGATGCGGCCACGTCCGCCGAGTTCCCCGGGGCTGGCGAGTCAGCAGCTGGTCCCAATCTCCTCGACGCGAGGTGACCTGCTCGAGAAGGTCCACGGCAGCACGGAGACGGTCGAGAAGCACGCTGGCGTGGCCCACCAGATCGAGGTGCTTGATCCCCAACTTGATCAGGGGGTCTGGAGTGTCAGCCGGTCCGGCGATGTCTCCGACCCAGACGGCCTCATCGCCGTGGAGATACACGACGACGTGACCGTGCGGGCGCAGGTCGTTCTCGTTGAGCGCGAGCGGGGCATCTGAGGTGGGTTCGGAGGCCATTGCCGGAGACTACGAAGCAGGGGTGACATCCTCGCCTCCCAGCACACGGACCCCTCCGCCAGCTTGACGTCCGCCGTCAACCCGCATCGGTCGAGCGGTCGCCATGCGTGAGGCGGGGGTCTTCAGGCACCTTCCAGGTCAGGCACCCAGGGCTCGGCCCACTGGCTCGAGCGACGCCGGTTCCTCGAGAGGTTCTTGGATGCGTCGGCGAACATCAGGAACTCCGTGACTCCGATGTCCTCACCGAGTGCGGCCGCCCACTCGGAGAGGAGCGCGAGGTACCGCGCGTACTCCGTGGGCCGCCACACAGCTGATGCGAAGCTCTCGCCGGTGAACCTTGCTACCCATGCGGCGGTGAGCGCATCAAGGATCGGCGCATGGACGCCGTCGGAACCTGCGGCGTAGGAGATGAACTTCGTTCCGAACGCGGGGCCCAGTCCGACGAGCCGGTTCCGGTGGTGGTACCCCATCGAACGGTACGCCTCGAGCGGGGCCTCGCGGGCGGTCTTGTAGACGTCGAGCAGCCGGGTACCCACGTCAGCGGAGTTCGCCAGGATCTGCCGGGTGCGCCAAGCGCCGTAACCGGTCGACCCATGCCCCCACATCATCGCCAGCAGGAAGGTCTCGATGATGTCCTCCGTTGCATGCTCGGGCAGGAAACGCTTGGCAACGAAGGTCCGGTCGATCCGGTCTGGGATCGCCTTGAAGAAGTCGGCGAACTGCGGGATGGACCGGCACCATGCCGAGCGACTCCAAGCGACGGCGCTCTGGGCGGGGCGGTCCGCCGATACCCAGGCCGCGTGGAGGGCGGCGAGGCGAAGCTCCGACCTCGCGTCGGTCATGTGCGGCCTCCTCCCTACGGCACCCACCGGGTGCGCTCGCGATCGTGACGCTAGCCGGCACCTCTCACTCTGAGGGTCGCCCGCACACTCGGCACGGCGCTCCGGTCGGCCCTGGCAGACTCCTCCGATGCTCGTTGCCGACGAGTGGGAGAGCCCGTGGCGTCCAGGCCCCCCATGGTTCCCGACCACTGTCTGGATGGAGCCCGATCAGCCCGACCTCGAGCTCGTTGAACGTGTCGCAGACGTCCTCGCCCAGCTCCCCGACCGACACCTCGCAGTCCTTCAGCGGCGCATCGGACTCGCCGGTCACCCGGCGTCAACGCTCCAGACGATCGGCAGAGAGTTCGGTGTCACCCGGGAGCGGATCCGCCAGATCGAGAGCACGGCGATGAGCCGGCTCGCCGTTCGGGCACGGCGGCTCGGGGCCACACCTGGCACGCCAGAACGCGAGCTGGCCATCTGGCTCGGCGCCCGGCTTCGGGAAGCTTCCCGCCGCACCCGAGCGACGGTCTTGAACGCGACCTTCCCGAACGCTCGTGCCGATCCGCTTGCACGCGTCCTGTCGCTCTTCGCTCCGGCCACCGCCGACCAGCTGGCCGAGATGATCCGACTGCCGTGGCGCGAGGCGGAGGCACAGCGCCGCGCCGACGAGGCGGACGCGAGGCGTCGACGAGTGCAGGAGCGGCACGACGATCGCTTCCGGGCGATCCTGGGATCGGTGATCTGGCCCGCCACCGTGGCCAGGATGGGGAACCTGCCGCTCCGACCCCAGCGCAGCGTGAACGAAGACGGGGGCTGCTTCTCATCAGCACGCCTCGGGCGAGACGTGCAGTACGAGAGCGGGCTGGAGCTCACCATCCTCTCGACGATCGACAGGGCCACTGACGTCCAGTCCTACTGCGAGCAGCCGGTGCGGATCCCCTACCTGTGGCACGGCAAGACCCGGACCTACGTCCCCGACGTCGCCATCCAGCTCGCCGACCGGCGTGTCGCGCTGCTCGAGGCGAAGCCACGCCTGCTGTGGGCAGAGCCACAGAACTTGGCCAAGTGGAGCGCGGCCAGCCTCTGGTGTGCGTCACGCGGCTGGGGCTTTGGTGTCACCGACGGGCGGACCGCTCCTTCGTGCCTCATCGCCGATGTCGCCCAAGGCGACGCGGATCTCGTACAGGCCATGACGCGGGCCGGGCCTGCTGACTGGGGAGCGGCTCAGGCACGCTGGTTCGGCTCCGGGCGGACCTGGACGCAGTTGTTGTCCACCGCACTCGCCAGCGGTCTCTCGATCGAGCGTGGACCGTTCCGACTCGCGCAAGCCGAGCATTGCGCGTGGCTCCGCATCCTGAGCACCGGCGTGCTTCAGCGGGGCTGAACGAACAGTCCCACCTGCAGCGGTCGCCGGGGACGCTCTCCCAGCCCGACTTGTGTGCCTAGAGCAAGATCGCGTTGAGACCTCAACCGCTCATTGCTCGCACCTCGTTCAACGTCTTGGGGGGCCTTGAACCTCCCCGGGCGGACTGCTCCCCCTTGAGGGCGGCTTCTGGGCCAACCTCGATGAATGGTGACGGTCCCAGACGACTGCAATTCCGCGGGTTCGCCGAGGGTCGAACGACGGCGGACGATAGCGTTCGACGGCGGCCGCGAGGTTCTCGCGGCGCACGACGGGCGAGGACTTCCCTGACCGATCGCCGCCCATCTAGCTACGACCAGGAGCTGCGACTGCAGCGGCGGGCTGAGGCGAACGCCGTCAAACCCACCCGGCACTTGAGCCGCGTCGAGCGGCGCTTCGTGCCGACAGTCCGCATTATCCTGCCCATGGACTTGGCGGCGCTGGGGACCGAGGGAGGAAGCTTGAAAGTACGCGCGGTCCGAATCGAGAACTTCCGATCCATCCGGGATCTCGCCTGCGATTTTGATGCCGTCACGTCGCTGATTGGACCCAACGGCGCGGGAAAGTCGAATGTGCTTCGAGCACTCGACTGGTTCTTCAACGGGGAGCGAGGCGCCCTTGGGCCCGAGGATCTTCACAAGGGCGCACCCGAGGGATCGCGGATCCGAGTGCAGGTCGACTTCGACGAGCTGACGGACGACGATCGGAAGGCACTCGGGCCGAGGTACTGCCCAGACGATGAGACATCGCGCTTCACGGCCTGGCGTAGTTGGCAGGACGGAGTCGAGAGGATCTCGGGTCGCGCCAAGGCCTACCCGCCGTTCGAAGCCGTGCGCGCGGAAGAGAAGGCAGCCGACCGCAAGCGCCTCTATGGCGACATCAGAAATGAGCACGACCTGCCTGCCTGGACGAACAGCGACGCAGCTGAGGCCGCGATGCACGGCTGGGAGATCGAACACCCCGAGTTGCTAGAAGACGCTGAGGTTTCGGACAGCCACTTCTTCGGTGTCAACGGCAGGGGAACGCTCTCGAACCTCTTCGATTTCGTGTTTGTGTCGGCGGACCTGCGCGCCTCGGAAGAAGCTACGGAACGAAAGGACTCGTTGCTCGAACGGATCATTCGTCGTGCGATTCGGCGGGACGAGTTCGATGCAGCCGTGGACAAGATCGCCCAGCAGTTTGAGACGCAGTACCTGGCGCTGGGCGAGGAGCACATCGTCAAGCAACTCGACGACATTGCTGGCCAGCTCACGGCTGAGGTCAGCACCTACAGCCCCGGTCGAACGATTCAGCTCGCCCAAGCGCCCGGACAGGTCAAGGCACCCCCAACCATGGTTGACCTCCAGGTCACTGACCGCGGAGCCGCAACTCCGGTGACCCACCAAGGCCATGGGTTCCAGCGCACCCTTCTGCTGGCGGGGCTGACGGTCCTGTCACGGCAAGGGCGACAGGGAGATCAGTCGTCATGCATGTTCCTCGCGATCGAGGAACCGGAGCTCTTCCAGCATCCGACGCAGGCGCGAGCGTTCGCGTCCGTCCTCCGTAGCCTCGCCTTGGATGAGCATCAGCGAACGCAGGTGGCATATGCGACGCATAGCCCCCACTTCGTGAGCCCGCAGTACTTCGACGAGGTGCGTCGGATCTCCTCTGCCGCTGGTGCTGGAGGATATGGAGAGTCTCGCCTCTCGCGGGCAACGGTGTCAGGCGTTCAGAGCAGGCTCGAGGGCTTCGTGGACTCTGATGCTGTTGCTCGAAGGTTCGAGCAGGTGTGTCTCAAACACCTTCCCGATGCGCTCTTTGCAGAGCGGGTGATCCTGGTCGAGGGGGACGATGATGCTGCGATTCTCGAAGGCGTCGGATACCGAGTGAATGAGATGGCGGTGAACGGGATCTGCGTGGCTCCAGTCGCCGGTAAGTCGGGAATGATGATCCCGTTCGCCATCCTCGAGGCGCTGGAAGTCGACACCCTGATGGTCGTGGACAATGACTCCGGGTGCGAGGCACGAATGCGAGCCAATGGCCGCGATGAATTGGACATCACCGCGACCGAGGCGGCCCATCGAGTGGCGAATCGGGCGCTGTGCCGGTTCGTCGGCGCCAATGAAGAGGACTATCCGGTTGGAGCGGTGGATCAGCGGCTGGCATTCGTGCCCGACACCTTGGAGGCGCTCCTCGGCTCCGACCTACCTGGCTGGGATCTCTCTCGTCGCCAGCTCATCGAGGATGGGCGCGGGGTCGATGGCAAGCACGCAGGCACCTATGCACTTGCGGTGCGCGAATGCGAGGACGAGCTGGGCCCCGACCTGCGTGCGCTGGCACTCGTCTGCATCGGCCAAGCGGCTGCGTAGACAATCCGCGCGGTCCCGCTTGGTATGGAACTCCAGGCGATACCGATCCGTAGCGTCACGCCAAGGTCACGCCGGCCGTTTCGAGTCCTGGCAAAACCAAGGCCCAAGGGCCGGAACACCGGCTGACATGACGGGAATCGAAACCGCTGTTTAGCTTGGGGAGTCACCCGAAGGTCATCCGCCGCCATCCATCCCGAGTGTTTCCAAGGTCTCGGACGACCGCGCAGAGGACGAACGTCAGCGCCCGCGCGATGGACGCGCGATGGAGGCCAGACTCGCGGCGATGAAGAGGCCAGGGTGGAACCCGACCCGGAGAAGCCGGACGATCGGCACGGCTGCGCAAGGGCGCGACGCCGACAACAGGATGGTTGTGCCGAACAAAGCAGACATGCTGCGGCGACTCGTGGACCCGGTCTTCCTCGACATTGACTTGGCCGGGGGACAGCAGTCCTTCGTCATCGAGCGCACTCGGCCGAACTCTATGTACTCGTGCACCGTCGACGACGTGGTCGATGTGCTTGAGTGCGTCGGCCAGCGCGACCTCGAAGGGCTGGACCTGGTCGTGTTTCGTCAACCGACGCGCAACCAGGCGCGGCTCAATCCAATCTGGGGCCGGTTGAGCTACTTCCTGCAGCTCGGTGGCCGCGCCGGCGCGGCCCTCGTTCTCGAAGCCGTCACCTCGCCGACGTCGATCACCCTTGACCGTCGCCTCGTGCCTGAGGACCGCGCCGGGCTCGAACGTCCCCGGAAGGACGGCGCTCGCCTAACCGAAGGGCGGCGGAGGATCGAGATTCTCTGCAACTCGTCGGTCTGTCGTGCGGTGCAGCTCTACCGCACCGTGCTCCATGAGGTCGGGCATTGGGTCGACTATCTGGACAAGGTGGAGCGACCGTCGAACGCGGCCGGCGAGGACTGGGACCAGCTCTGGGAGCGGTACTGGCAACGACCCACTCGGGAACGTGACGACTTCGCGCACCGCTACGCCGACGAGCTGGGAGCTTCGCTTCGAGCGATCGCGAAGCTTCCCTTTGATCGTCGGGACGATCCGGGCCGTATGGTCGACCTCGGGGTCCGCGCCTCGGACTCGCTGTCACCGCCGAGTAGCGGCCGCCATCGGCGCCGTGTTGCATCAACTGGCAAGGTCCGCTTTGCGGACCTTGCCATTCTGTGCCACTCCCTGACCGGGGTCGTCTGACCACGCAGCTGGTGGCGGCGGCGGGGGGTCACGGGATGCAGGTGCACGGGGCCTCCTTGGGGGCGTCGAGTGTGGCGAACAGCCAGCGGTCGAGCTCTGCGAGCTCGCGCAGGTTCGATGCGTGGTTGGCGAACAGTCCGGCGTCGAGGCTTCGGGCGAGCCTCGGGGTGAGCTGCACCTCGGCGAGGACGGTGCGCCCGGTGACCGCCTCGACATCCCGCCGGTCGAGCACCCGGTCCGCCTCGGCGAGGACGATGATCCCGCTCAGCGGCTCCCCAGCGTGCGCGCAGAGCGTTCGGAGCCCGAGGTAGTCCGGACCTCGGAGGACACCCACACGGAGGTTCTCGGGGGCCTCACCGGCGGTTGCCGCTGGCCGGATGGCGAAGCCCGGCAGTCCGAGCGGAGGCGGAAGCGCCCCGGTGTCGACGATGTCGGCCTGCTCCCCGTCGGGCACGGCTTCGAGCTGGTGCGCGATCTCGAACGGGAACTCCCCGGGCGGGATCGCGGCGATGGCGCACAGGTCGGCTGGCTCGTGTGCGGAGATACGGGTGGGTCGGCGATGGGACAAGAGGGCAGCTGCGGCGAGCGCCACGGTGGTGGTGCCATGGCCGGCACGGATGCCGACGAAGTCGATGGTCATGCGGGCTTCCTCTCCGGAGCGAGACGATGGTCAGGTCGGTGTTCAGGTGTTCGGTCAGGTGCTGTCAGACCGGGCGTGGAAGCCGCTGCAGGGCGCACGCCACCGCTGCGTGCAGCGGCCCGGAAATCCTCCTGCCGAGATCCGAGTCCGGAGACTTGCGAGGCGAGAGTCGACGGAAGGCGTCGGTGCAGTCGGGGCGGCAGCACCGGCCAGTGCGTCTCCACCTCGAGCGCCTTATCGCCAATGTGGGCCATGCCGAAGTCGCTGAGCCTGGCGATCGTCCGATTGATGGCCGTGTTCCGCCCGGTGCCCCCGCCGACGCCGAGCGAGGCGGCAAGCTCGACAAGCTCCACGTCAACGGGCCCGCTGGCGACGTCCAGGAGGTCAGCGAAGCGCCGAGCAGCGAAGACGGCGGTCGGACCGAGGATTGGAAGCCAGAACAGCTCGACGTATCGACCGCGCACGTCGAAGCCGTTCGAGATCGGCGCGGCGTGGAGCCGAACGATCGGATGGGCGCAGAGCCAGCCCAGTGGGTCGGGGTGGCGTTCCAGCACAGCGGTCATCGGAGGCTCCCTCTCATCGTTGAGATCATGCCGACGACCACCGTCAGTATGAACCTGAGTCGTCCGCCACGACTTGACGCTGACGAGGCTGTTGCGGAAACGGCCAGTCTGTGGAGGTGCTCGCGATCTTCGGCGGGTTCCCGCATGATCGACGGGTGGCCTACAACTTCGTGTCGGCGGATCGGTCCCAGCGGTTCTTGTTGCCGCCGGACATGGCGGACTGGTTGCCCGAGGATCATCTCGCCTGGTTCGTGATCGACGTGGTCGATCAGATCGACCTGGACCGGTTCCGTCGCGTCTACCGCGCTGATGGCCATGGCCGGCCGGCCTACGACCTCGCCGTCATGGTCGCTCTGCTGCTCTACGCCTACTGCACCGGGGTCCGCTCGTCGCGAGTGATCGAACGCCGCAGCGTCGAGGATGTCGCGTTCCGGGTCCTCGCCGGCAACCTGTGCCCTGACCACGTCACGATCGCCCGGTTCCGACGCCGCCACGCCGACGCGCTGGCCGAGGTGTTCATCGACTCGTTGCGCCTGTGCGCTGAGGTCGGCCTGGTCCGCCTCGGTGTCGTCGCGCTCGACGGCACCAAGATCGGATCCGACGCCGCGACCGACGCGAACCGGACCCTGGCCGAGCTGACCACCACGGTTGCCGAGATGTTGGCCGAGGCCGAAGCGGCCGACGAGGCAGAGGACAACGACCCGCCACCGGAGCGCACCCCGCAACAGTTGGCGGGGCGCGCCGACCGGCTCGGCCGACTGCAGGCCGCCAAGGACCGGCTCGAGACCAAGGCGGCCGAGCGGGCCCACCGCTTCGAGGAACGGACCCGCGAGACCAACGAGGCCCGCGCCGCCAAGGGGCTTGCCCCTCGTGAGTTCCGGCCCCGACCGCGCAGCGAGGCACCGCAACCGAACGCCGTCGCGAACGTCACCGATCCCGACAGTCGCCTGATGCGCGGACGGGGCGGATCGCTGCAGGGCTACAACGCCCAAGCGGTGTGCACCGCCGATCAGGTCATCGTCGCTGCCGAGGTGACCCAAGCGGCGAACGATCTGGAGCAGCTCCCCGTGATGCTCGCCGCGACCAACGACACGTTGACCGCGGCGGGCATCGGTGCTCGGCCCGACACGTTGGTTGCTGACGCTGGCTACTGGCGGATCGAGAACGTGAACGGATCGATCCCCGATGCACCAGAGCTGTTCATCGCCGTCGCCAAGCACGCCCGCCGGGGCAAACCACGCAAGGACGGACTGCCGTCGGAATCGAAGAGCGACGTGTTCATCGCGGAGATGAAGGCGAAGCTCAAGACCGATCGTGGTGGCGACATGATGCGGATCCGAAGAACCACGATCGAGCCGGTCTTCGGTCAGATCAAACACGCCCGAGGGGCTCGCCGGTTCTCTCGACGCGGGCTCGACGCCGCCCAGGCCGAGTGGCAGCTGCTGTGCGCGGCACAGAACCTCACCAAGCTCTGGCGGTTCCAGACCAGGCCGGCCTGACCGGCGATCGCCCCGGCCGCCTGCTGCCCGATCAGCGTCGGCGGTCCACGCCGATTGACCGCTGAAGGCCAATACCACACGACCCGACGCCCACAGACTGGCCGTTTCCGCAACAGCCTCTGACGAGTCAAGGCGGGTCGGCGGTCGGGCGGCTCGCCTGCGAGCCAGACTGTGGACTTGGAGCTGGCGCGCTTAGCTGGACATGACCTCAGCTGAGACCACGTCCACCGGCCTGCTCCTCCGAATCCCGGATGCGGCCCGAGCCCTGGCTATCGGACGGAGCACGGTCTACGAACTCATCGCCGATGGCGAGCTGGAGATCGTGCACATCGGTCGGTCTGCGCGTGTCACGACGGAGTCGATCGCGGCCTTCATCGATCGCAGACGGTCAGGGAAGACTGCGGGTGACAGCCTGCATTCCTGAACGAAGAAGGGTGTTGACGCTTTCGATCCATAGACAACCGTTCACTCGAACTAGAGTTCGAGCATGACCGCTCTGCTCGATCAGCTCCGTCAGCTCCACCGTGACCTAACGCGACTTGTGGACCGTGATCCAGAACAGGAGGTGACCGGAGTGGCCCTCACGATGATGGATGCTGTGATCTCTGAGGCGAGGGCCTCCCTCCCCACCGGATCAACACTCGGCTCGCAGATTGTCGATCTGATATCCCCTGAGGCCATCGCTAGTGAGGTCCCGGCCCGAGCAGCTGATGCCCTCCTCCTGGTAGGCCAGCTGCTCGCCGTCTACGAGTCGGACGCACGTTCGAAGACCGACGAGGCGACAGCCGCAGCCAGCGCAGACAGAAGGAAGCGACTTCGCAGCTGGGATTGACTTCTCCTCGGACACAGCCACGCCGCCCACGACGCGGCCTCGCCTCCAGGGCGGAGTCAACGTGGGCGAGGCCGCAAGAACTGAGTCACGTTGGCCGTGCCGAGAGGGGACACAATTGGGGAGCCAAACCACTCCGGAGCACCCCAGAGCCTCCATCAAACCCAGGGCGATTCAACGCGATCCTCAACGGTGTGCACCAGTCGGCGATGGGAGGGGCTACGGCGTCGTTGCTGCGGACCCCGTGCGGTGCGTGCCGGCAACGGCAGCAACCGCTCCGTGTCGAGGCCCCGTCCCCTGCCATGGCCGCTCACTGACCTGCCACCAAACCACGCGGCAGTCCCCCGTCAGATCCACGTGCCAATCAGATCCGGGCAACTCCCCTGCCACGCAGCTGCGTGGAGTTGCCCCGTTTTGATTGGACACGGGGTGGCACCACCCGGTGTGACTCCGCGGACCCAGGGCACGCCAGAGCCTCCAACGAACTCGGCGATTCCGGGCGTCGTCGCAGGGCGGAACAGATGCGTCGTTGGCGAAGCCTGGTTCGGCACGACGAATCCTCCGCCTCGGCTCTCGGAGTCCTACGCCACCGGCGTCGTGCAGTCGACGATCGTGGCCCCAGCACGGTTTTGCTTCAGCCAGCTCTCCCGCCAACCCGCATCATCCTTCGACATGCAGTGGGTCGCCGACCGCACGACCTTCTCGTTGTTGAGCCCGGTCAGTCGCCAGTACCACCGCTTGTCCGTGCCCTCGAAAGTGGTGTAGTGGTACTGACCTGCAACGATCAGGTCGGCCGCGTTCTGGGCGGACGCCTTCCCCTTGTAGGTTTCGCTGTACGCGATCTTGCGCTCGGGGGTCTGACCAGTGTCGTAGGCGCGGAGGATGTAGGGCTGATTGGCATCGTCTGACTTCTCGATGCGGAGCTCAAGCGAGGAAGCCGTGGTGGCCATGGTGTTCGTCTCTCGGTTTCTGCGGTCCTGGGCGATTGGCGATCACCCGCCGCGTCGAACGCATTTCTGCGGCCGCACCTCGACGTGCGGTGGGGCTGCACATTACACGCTGTGAGGCTCGGGGGCGCGCACGTCGCACTCGACTAACAGCTCCATGGCGGTGCGCTCGTGGACACCCTCGATGAGGATCGCGTTGAGACGGCTGCCTCTCCGCGAGATCCTGACCCGTGGGCGAAGATCCGCGGCCGGGAGGCGCTGCCGGGTCGTTGTTGCTTACGTTGGCGGGTCTGAAGGTGCCCCGTTGACGTGGACCGCCGGCCCGAGGCCACCTTCCGTCGAGGATCGCGTTGAGACGACTGCGGTTCAGCGAGATCAACCGTTGGCAACCGGCCGCGACCGAGAGGCGTTGTCGTGTCGTTGTTTGCCCGCCTTCGTGGTCCGACTTGGCAAGCCAGTCCAGCAGACGCTGCGGAATGTCGTACCGGCGGACGCCGGCGACAAGACTCGCTGTCACACGATGACGCGAAAGTCCCCTCTCTGATTCGGCTCGGCCGCGCCGACCTCAATCACCGGTGTCTACCGTTTGCCAGGCGAATCCCCGCTGAGGGCGCCATGAGCCTGCGAGGCATGCTCGACTTTCGAACCAGACTCTCCTGAACCGACAACGAGAACGGAATACACGTCAAGCCGGACTGCGGCGGCAGATCGATTGACAGACGACCGCCATGACAGCAAGGCTCTAGCACATAGAGAGCAGCGACTGCTCGGCTGAACACGGGAGCCCCCCGATCGATGCAGGATGATCCAACCCCCGGAACGCCAGAGGGTGATGAGACGCCCGACGATCTCCCGCTCCCCACGGAGGGGGCGGCAGGAGAGGAGAGGCAGCCGGGGGTGGTAGCGGTCTCAAGCGGCGGAGAAGCTCCATTGCCTACCGCGGACAAGAGTTACTCGAACGCGGTCGTCATTCCGGTAGCGGCTTTGGCCGACTTCTTTCAAAACACCGCCCGACGGTCCTTGCCGCGTTACGAGAAGCTCATTTCGCGACCGTTCTTCATTGATGATGTTCTGTTTCGGAAGCTTGACAGCCGCATCCGTTCAGCGCTCGCCAACACAGTACCTGTTACAGACATCTTCCTCGAATTGCGAGTCGGTTTCGCCGACCTCACCGCAGAAACCTTCAACAATCTTGAAGAGTGTCTTGAACTGGCTGGAGATGTGAATCGCCCTGGGTTCGTTGGAGGCTCCTGACCTTGGAAACGAGGATGGAGCCATGCCACAGGACAAGACCCCGGGGCGGCCGACGACGCGCCGCTACACCGATGCCGAGAAGGCCCAGGCGGTGC